>Ga0307435_1000040_pt1 | contig 54563 bp, 54 predicted proteins | sample SalMarWE160470MG_FD_202164 | JGI IMG/M metagenome (GOLD analysis project Ga0307435, IMG submission 202164) | Salt marsh sediment microbial communities from the Plum Island Ecosystem LTER, Massachusetts, United States - WE1604-70 | ecosystem: Environmental > Aquatic > Marine > Intertidal zone >... | reverse complement strand
TATTGGTTTAGACTTTTCTGAATTAAGAGTAAAGAAAGGAAGAACCGTCACTAGTAATATTACAGGGATTAATCATCTGGATATATTCAAGTTTATAAGGAAGATTATAGGGCCCTCTATGGATACCTTTGCTTTAAATTTAAATGCAGTTGCAGCTGAATTAATTAATGAGAAAAAGTTAGAGGTAGATTTAGAAAAATTAGCTGATGTATGGGATAAAAAGCCTTCCGGATTAGAGCCTTATTGCGAGTATAATCTGCATGATTCTCTCCTGACTTTTAAATTAGCAGAGAAGATGATGCCCAACATAATGGAGATTGTAAAGATAGTTGGGATGACAGTGCCTGATCTTGCCAGAATGGGGTTTTCACAGCTGGTTGAGTCCTATATACTAAAACAAGCTCCCAGATTTAATGAGATTGCTCCTGAACTCCCGCATCACGGTGAGTTAAGGAAAAGGCAAATGCAGACCTATAAGGGTGGTTTTGTTTATGAGCCAAAGCCTGGATTATATAAAGATGTTGTAGTATTTGACTATAGAAGTTTGTACCCCACAATTATCGGCTCGCATAACATTGATCCTGGAACACTGAATTGTGATTGTTGCGAAGGAAAAAAGCCAGCCCCTGTTGAAGGAAAAAAAAGATATTGGTTTTGTACAAAGAAAAAGGGTTTTTTACCTAGTTTGATTGAGGATTTAATAACGAGAAGGATGAGAATAAAGGAAATAATAAAAGAAAAGGCCTCTCCATTGATGGAAGCAAGGTCTCATTCATTGAAGTTACTGGCAAATTCTTTTTATGGCTATCTGGGATTTCCTATGGCAAGATGGTATAGCATCGAATGTGCAAGATCAACAGCAGCTTATGGAAGATTTTATATCCACAAGGTTATAGACGAGGCAGAAAAAGAGAAATTTAAGGTTCTTTATTCTGATACAGATTCTGTATTTTTAACTTTAGACGGTAAAACAAAGAAAGATGCGTATAAATTCCAGGAGAAGATAAATATTGAGTTGCCTGGATTAATGGAACTGGAGTACGAAGGCTTTTACCCAAATGGAATATTTGTTTCTGCCAAGATAGGAAGGTTTGGCGCTAAGAAGAAATACGCCTTGCTTTCTGAGGATGGGAATTTGAAGATCAGGGGTTTTGAAACTGTAAGGAGAAACTGGAGCCCTATTGCTAAAGAGGTTCAGGAAAAGGTTCTTGGGATTATTTTAAAGGAAAATAAACCAGAAAAGGCGCTGAAATATGTTAGGGAGACTATTGAAGCTCTGAGGAAGAATGAAATTCCTTTGAAAGAGGTTACAATATATACCCAATTACAGAAAGAGATTGAGGCATATGATGCAGTAGGCCCTCATGTGGCTATTGCCACCAGAATGAGGAAGAAAGGCATTCAGGTAGGACCTGGCTCTACAGTAGAGTTTGTAATAACAAAACATGGAAAGAGGATAAGGGATAAGGCTAAATTACCAGATGAGGTTTCTAAAAAAGATTATGATCCTGATTATTATATTAATAACCAGGTTATTCCGGCTGTAGAGAAGATATTTGAGGTTTTGGGTTATACAAAAGAGGATTTGTCAGAAAGTAAAGAGCAGAATAAACTGCAGAAGTTTTTTTGAATTTATATAGTTTATATAATCCCTATTCCACAATTGTTACAATTAATACGAAAATTATATAAACTAGGTTCTCTATATTATAAAATAAAGTGGGGAATTTAATTAATATATTTGAAAATATAGAAGTTTTAGAACCAAGATGTCCTAAATGTGATACTAAGATTATTTTAGGTGTGACTACAAAATATAATCAAAAATACAAATGTCATGTTTGTAGGAAATGTAAAAATAAACTACTATAAGAGGGCTGATATAAAATGGAAGAAAGAATATCTACAATTAAAAAATTGGATTTGAAAAAAGAGGATATAGAAAGTATGATAATGTTCAACAGAGCTTTGGATGGTAAGGATTCAAACTTTTTAGAGGAGGAATTTGATTTTTATAAAGAGGATATAGACAAATTTGCAGCTAATTATAAAAATATTGGAGTAGTATTCAGGTTGAGAGCCATAAAGGAGGAATTATTGAAAGACTGGAAAATGTTTATCCAGAGGGTTATAAAGAAAAGCTATGATTTTGACAGGTTCAATAATGTTTTTGTTAATAAAAAGTATGATAAAATACTGTTAGTTACCAATAAAAGACTTCTGAAGGTTGATTTAAAGAAATTAAATGAAAAGATAGAAGAGATTAATTACAGGATAGAGAGCTATGATGAAAAGATTTTGGAAGAGATGGAGGATTTAGCTGAAGCAACCAAGGAAGAGCATAAGGGTATTTTTAAAAGGGTTATTGAAGTTCTGAGAAAGTAGAATTATTGGGTTTTGGTATAAAGAGTTATTAGATTTTTTGAGTAAAGGCTTTCCTGCCACTAATCAAAAGATTTATTAAAAGGAGGAGATTGAGTATTTGTATGCAATATCTTTTTACTCTTCACGCTGAATACCGGATAAAAAAGAGGAAGTTAACCAAAGAAGAAGTGATAGAGACAATAAAATATCCTGATAAGACCTTAAAGAAGTATGATAAGTACTATGCTCAGAAGAATATTGGAAGAGGTACAATAGAAGTTGTATATGAAAAAACAGAAAGATATATAAAGATTATCACAGTATACTGGTTATAAAATGGAAATCAATTATGATAAAGAAGCGGATGCTGTATATATAAAATTTCAAAAAGGAGATTTCGCTAAGAATAAAAAGCTAGATGATTTCACAATAATTGATTTAGATAAAAAAGGGAATATTTTAGGGATAGAGCTTCTTTATGTAAGCAAAAGGATACCAATTGAATCTCTTTCTGAAGTTAATGTTAAGAATCTGCTTGCAGTAGCAAAATAAAGGGGGCGGAAAGCCTTAATTGAACATAACTTTTGTTATATTCGTTTTCGGAGTGAGCGAGACAACAATTAATTAACAGATGAAGACCTTATGACAGACTAAACAATAATGTTTTTGGAAACAAAGTTTCCAAAACCTTTATCGTCTCACTTTGTTCAACGATAAAGTTTATAAATGAATTCTATTCTCTTTGTTTTATATGATTCAAAACTACAATCCGTTAGAGACAGAAAAAGAAATCCTTGAATTTTGGAAAAAAAATAAGATTTATGATAAATGTAAAGCTAAGAATAAAGGAAAAAAACCTTATTATTTCCTGGATGGTCCTCCATATACTTCTGGTAAGATTCATTTAGGTATAGCATGGAACAAAGCATTGAAGGATTCTGTTTTAAGATATAAACGAATGAAGGGCTTTGATGTCTGGGACAGGGCTGGTTATGATATGCATGGTTTGCCTACTGCACATAAAGTGATGGAAAAGTTAGGAATGAAAAATAAGGACGAGATTCCTAAGTTAGGGGTTGATAAGTTTATTGAGGAATGTAAAAAATTAAGTGTGGATAATATGAAATTAATGAATAATGATTTTTCAAGATTAGGGATATGGATGGATTTTGAAAATGCCTATCAATCCCTAAAGAACGAGTTCATGGAAGGAGAATGGTGGCTGGTAAAAAAAGCGCATGAAAATAAAAGGTTGTACGAAGGAGAGAAAGTAATGCACTGGTGCCCTAAATGCGCGACTGCACTTGCTAAACATGAGTTAGATTATAAGAATGTAAAGGATGATTCTATATTTTTAAAGTTTAAAGTTAAAAACAAGAAAGATGAATACCTTATACTATGGACAACAACCCCATGGACAATAGCCTATAATCTTGGAGTAATGGTCAACCCTGAGGAAGATTATGTTAAGGCCAAGGTTGGCAATGAAGTTTGGGTTGTTGCAAGGAAATTGGCTAATATATTTATTAGTTCTTTGGATAAGAAATTTAAGATTATCGAAGAATTTAAAGGCAATAAGCTCGAAGGAATGGAGTATGAGCACCCATTTAAAGATGAATTAAAAGATTGGTATGATAAACTTAAAAAGAAAAGCAAAAAGGTTCATACTGTTTTGTTATCAACAGAGTATGTTGACACAAGCTCTGGCACTGGCCTGGTTCATTGCGCTCCTGGTTGTGGTCCTGAAGATTATGAAGTAGGCCATAAATATGGTATTTTGCCATTTAATACCTTAGATGAGAATGGAGTTTATGATAGCTCTATGGGTAAGTTTGCAGGATGGGATGCAAAGGAAGATAATGAAAAATTCACACAAGAATTAGACAAAAAAGGCTCTTTAATTACAAAAAGACCTGTGGAGCATGAATACGCGCATTGCTGGAGATGTAAAAATCCTGTTGTATACAGAACAACAAAGCAGTGGTTCTTTAAGGTTGAGGATTTAAAAGAGAAGATGAGAGAGCTCAATAAAAAGGTATTTTGGATACCTGATTGGGCAGGCTCTAACTGGTTTGATTCCTGGCTTGATAATCTAAGGGATAATGGAATTACAAGGCAGCGTTATTGGGGTACTCCTTTGCCAATATGGAGATGTGATAAATGCAAAGATTATGTTGTTATTGGCTCAGTAGCTGAATTAAAGAAATTAGCCGGTAAGGTTCCTGCTGATTTGCATAGGCCATATATAGATAAGGTCGAGATTAAATGTAAATGCGGCAATATGAAAAAAAGAATCCCGGACATTTTGGATGTTTGGATAGATGCAGGCACTAATTCATGGACTTGTTTGGATTATCCTCAAAAGAAGGATTTGTTTAAAAAATTATGGCCTCCTGAATTTATTCTGGAAGGAAAAGATCAAATCAGGGGCTGGTTTAATCTTTTATTGGTAGCTTCTATGGTTTCGATGGGAAAGCATAGCTATAAGGCTTGTTATATGCATGGTTTTGTCCAGGATGCAGAAGGAAGAAAAATGAGCAAGAGTTTAGGAAATATTATTTCACCTTATGAGGTTATAGATAAGTTTGGTGCAGACACTTTAAGGTATTATATGATTGGAGGAGCTAATCCTGGCCTTGATATAAATTATAATATGGAAGATACTAAAATTAAGTATAAGAATTTAACAGTTCTTTGGAATCTGCATAAGTATCTAATTGATTTAGTTAAGAATTCTGGAATTAATGTCAAGAAGTTAAAGATAGACAAAAAGAGATGTTCTGTTGAGGAGAAATATATTATTTCAAAATTAAATTCAACTATAAAGAAAGTAACTGGATTATTTGAGCAGTATAAATTAAATGAAATTCCGTGGTTGATAGAAGAATTATATCTGGAATTAAGCAGAACATATATCCAACTAACAAGAGAAAAATCAAGTTTAGGAACAAAAGAAGAGAAAGAATTAGTGATAGCAGTAATATATTATGTTCTTTTTGATATTTTAAAGTTAGCTTCTCCAATTATGCCGTTTATAACAGAAAAGATTTATTTGAATTTAAAGGAAGTTTTTAATCTGAAAAATGAAAGTGTCCATATGCATAAATGGCCTGATTATATCGAGAAGGATATTGATAGCGAATTAGAGAGGAAGATTTCTGTTGTTCAGAATGTTGTTCAAAGTGTATTGGCAGGAAGAGAAAAGATTGGTTTAGGCATAAGGTGGCCTTTAAAAGAGGCAATTATTGTCAGCAAAGATAAAAAGGTTGTTGAATCTGTTGAAAAACTGGAAGATATGGTTAAAGTACAGACAAATATCAAAGAAATCAAAGTTCAGGAATCATTGCCTGGAATTAAAGTTAAAGTAAAAGCTGATTTTGCTAAAATAGGACCTGATTTTGGTAAATTAGCCCCTAAGATAGTTGCAAAGATTGCAATGGAAAGCCCTGAGACTATTTTAGGCCATATTGAAAAAGAAGATAAATTTGTTGTTGATGTTGATGGTACTAAAGCAAACATTGTTAAGGAGCATTTAATTGTTGAAAGGGAAGTTCCTGAGCCATACCAGGAAGCTGAATTTAGGGGTGGTGTTTTATACTTGAATAAAGAGCTAACACCAGAATTAGAAGCAGAAGGTTTTGCCAGGGAAGTTATGCGTAGGGTGCAGAGTTTAAGGAAGAAAGCAGGATTAGAGAAGAAAGACAGGATTGATTTGTTTATTAAAACAGAGGTTGATTTAGGTAAATTTGAAGATGCAATAATTGAAAAGGTAGGTGCTAAAACATTAACTATTTCTGAAAGTTCTCCAAAAGTTAAGTTTGCTGAATGTAGTAAGGAGAAGGTTAAAGGAAAGAGTTTTGAGTTGTTTTTGAATAAAGTGTAAGCAAAACCTATTTATAGTAGTTAGTTCTTAAAACTATTATGCAGAAAAAAACCATAAGCAGGGATGTTCCTTTAGCTGAGATTACATTAAGAAGATATGAAAAGCCCGATAATTTCAAAGGCAGGGATTTAATAAGAAAGCTTTGTTTAAGTTTAGGGTTATTGCAGCCAGGCGATTCAAGGGATGTTATTGTAGATGTTCTTAGTGTTATGTTAAAGGCTAAAAAAGAATTGTCATCCGAAGAAATAGAGGAATTGGTTATTGCTGAGAGGAAAAAGAACAAATTGCCTCTCTTGGGGGTTGCTTCTTCTAATATAAGGAGACAGTTGAAAAGATTAAGGGATATCTTTATTTTAGAAAAGGTTGCCAATAATTACAGGATAAATGAGAACGCCAAACTTTCTGAATTATTTGAAGAGAAGATTGAGAAGTTTTTGCTTCCTTCTATTGTAAGCAGGATTAAAGAATATGTAAAGAAGATTGATGAAGAATACTGATGTTTTTATCATTTCTCAATAGGAAAATTTAAATAAGATGATTGACTTCTCTAAAAAGGGGGTTAAAATTAAAAAACTATTTTTGTTTATGACATACCTTTTTCCATTTTTCATAGTCCTTTCTGTTTCTTTTGCTGATACGCCGATAAGCTCATGCACAAAAATTTCTACTCCTGGTAATTATTATCTGACAAATGATATACTAAACAGCGCTTCTAAATGTTGCATCAACATCACAGCCAGCAATGTTGTCTTAGAAGGAGCAGGATACACTATTGATGGTATTGATTCGCAAAATAGTTATGGCGTGTATGTTAAGAGATCAACCCCCCTTGATAATGTTACTGTAAAAAATCTAAAAATAACAGACTGGTATTATGGTATTTATTATTATCGGGCAAATAGAGGAAAAATTGAAAACAATCTTGCAAATTCAAATTATTACGGTATACAACTTCGTGAGGAGTGCTCAAACAATAATTTGACTAATAACACAGCAAACAATAACTATGCGAGCGGAATTTATTTGTACTGGTGGTGCGACGAAAATATTTTGATTGGTAATACAGCAAATGAAAACAGCGATGGAATTTATTTATCTTACTCTGATAGCAATGTTCTGACAGGTAATATAGCAAATAATAATAGTAACGATGGAATCAGGATTTTATGGAGAGGCTTGGAGAGTGAAATAATAAATAATATGATGCAGGAAAATCGCCACCTTGATCTTTCTCTTGATTATGACTCAGCCACTTCTTATAAGATAACCATCACTAATAATACTGGTTCAGGGAACAGACCAATAATGTACTATAACAGCCCAACCAATATAAAGAATAAAGAGTTTTCACAATTATTCCTCTGTGGTGCTGATCATTCTAATATCGAGAATGTTACTGTTGCTGGCTCAGCCATTCACCAAAATAATGGAGTAGTTATGATTTACACAGATTATTCAAATATCACTAATCTGGACTCCTCAAACAACTGGTACGGCATCGAAATCTATAAAGGTCATCATAATACCTTAACAAACATTAAAGCAAATAATAATAGTGATTTTGGGATTTCCATAACAGCAGATGCATTGGATGAGTTTCTTAAGAATAACTTAGTTGGTAATGAAGTGAATAATAACTCAAAATATGGAATTTTCTTAAAATATGCAGATAACAATATTATAGCAGAAAACGAAGCACATGATAACAAATATTCCGGAATTTATTTATTTCAGTCCAAGGAAAATGTCTGTAGCGGCAATTCAGCAAACAATAATGGATATGGAATTCAATTAGAGAACTCTCATGAGAATAACATAACTTACAATAGAGCAAATAATAACACTAAAAATGGAATTCATTTGTTAGAATCTGGCAATAATATCCTAATAGAAAATATAGCAAAAAATAACTCACATAATGGAATTGAGCTGGTAGGAGCAGATGATTATCCCCAGGAAAATTGTCCAAAAGTTTATTTAACAGACTATAACATTCTAGCATGGAATAGCATGAGTGATAACTTAGAAAATGGAATTCGATTAGTAGGTTCTCCTGCTAATACTATTGCAGAAAACACAGTAAATAATAATCTAGGTAATGGAATCCAACTGTCTTATGGAAGGTGTTGGGACCCTTACCTTCACGTATATTACACTTATTATTCTTACACTAACAGGATTTTTAGCAATATAGTTACAGACAATTCAGCTGGTATGACAATATATAACAGCAACGATAATCGAATATATAATAATTACTTCTCTAACTCTGTGAATGCTATAGACAATGGCAGTAATTTCTGGAATATTAGTAAACAACCTGGATTTAATATTGTAGGAGGCCCTTTCCTTGGTGGCAATTACTGGAACGATTATACCGGCATAGATACTGATTGGGATGGTTTAGGAAATACTAACCTGCCTTACAATTCAGGCGGTAATATCTTAAATGGCGGCGACTTCTTACCATTAATATCGTCAATAGACTCGGATGGTGATAGTATTCCTGATTCAGAGGACAACTGCCCTTTAGATTATAACCCAAACCAAGAAAATGCTGATACAGATGGTATAGGAGATGCCTGTGATAATTGTTGGTATGTTTCAAATCCAGATCAACTTGATTCAGATTTTAACTGTCCTTTACCACCCTATGCATCTAACCCTAAATGCGGGGATGCTTGTGATTTTATAACTTTTGGAATTCCCTTAACCGAAGGCTGGAATCTAATCTCATCTCCGCTAAACTTCACAAATATTACAGAAATATTCAAGCCTATTGTAATTAATTTTGATTCAATTTTTATTTATGACGGAGAAAAATTCATTGAAATCGAACCTTTCGATGGTGAAGAATTTGATTTAAGGTATGGGTTTTGGATTGAGGCTTGGGATAATATAACCTTAAGTATTTCTGGAAAGGAATTTGAAAATACACAGATACCTTTAGTCCAAGGCTGGAATCTGGTAGGCCACCCATATTTAGAAGAAAAAGATGTATCTGATTTATTTGAGGATTATGTTGTATACTCTTACAATGGATCATGGTCAAGCTATATCCCAGGCAGAGCTTCAAATTCATTACAAGTATTAAAACCAGGTTATGGCTACTGGGTTAAAGCAGAATAAAGTTTATATATACTCTTTCATTCTCTATTGCAGGGGGTAAAAAAATTAGAAAAATACTTCATTTAGCGGTATTTTTAATATTAATAGCTCCTTTTTGCCTAGCTCAATCACCAACAATACTGACAAAAGCGGGTAATCAGTTCTATAGTGCAACTGGTTATTATGCAACAAGCACACATTGTGTTTCAGGGCAAACATGCGGCTGGATTGAAGGCAATCAGGTAATTGTTGGTGTATATTACTCAAATCCGAACGACTGGGGAGGAACTGTAAGATGGGATTTCGGTATAACTGATCCTATAGCTGATATTCAAAAAGCAGAGGTTATAGTAGAATGGCCTCATATCTACGGTAAAGGCCTCCATTCACCTTACTCTTCTGGCTCAGGCTCAATAAGTGTAAAAACTCAAGGCAATACTATTGCATCTCTTAATACAAATGTAGTAAAATGCACCCCAACAAATGATTGGTATGCTCATGCATGTGGTACATGGTATGTAAAATATGATATCCCACTTAATCTTTTAGAGCCCACAACAAAAGTCTATGTCAGAGCAGGCAGCACAACAGCATGGGATGTCAGAGAGGTAAGATTGCTTATTTATGTTGAAGAGCAATGCACATCAGGTCCTTGCTGTGATACATCAACAAAAAAATATAAACCATCTGGCTCTCAACCAACAGGTTATAATGATTATTATGATTGTTCTGGAACTAATTCTCCTACAGGAACAAGCTATGTAAGATTCAATGATTATTATTGCAATGGACAAGGTACAGATTATTATTTACAAACATCAAATGTTGATACCTGCGGAACCTGTAAATATTGCGAGTCAGGACAAAGCACATGCAAATATTACAGCTCATCCACATCCTGCGGCACTTGTAAGCTTTGTAATGGACAAGGTTCATGCTCACAAACACCTTCGGATGATGATGCATGTGGAACAATAGATTGCAGTAGCTGGTATATCCAAACAGGAACAGAAAGTGCTCAAAATACTGAATATTGCTATAATAAAAAGGGTATCACAACAAACAGATGTGAAAGTTTTGGGGATTGTAAAGATGCTAATACAGCAGATTGCAACCCTCAAGAAAATGATGCTTTGCAGTATTCCTGTGGTTTATGCAAATATATAACTCAATCCTCTTGTACAGCAACAACCTTGGGAACATGCTCTAATTACGCAGCCGGAACATCTTGCGGAACCAATAAAGAATGCGATGCAAATGGAAATTGTGAAACTCCGCAGTGCGATGGAACAGATACATCCTGCGGGGTTTATCCAAACTGTGCAAACTGCAATGCTAATGATGGTTGTGATGGTAATTACTACAAAGATTATTATTGTATAAACAATCAGAATGGATGTGGTTATACACCTGATTATTGCGGTGACGACTGCTCTTGTTCATGTGGAGGTTATAACGCACCAGAAACACCAGCAAATGGAAATTGTAATGATGGGAAAGATAATGATTGTGACGGTTTAACTGACAGCAATGATCCAGATTGTTGCCAAGATGAATGTGTAATAGGACAAAAAAGATGCAATGGAGATTACAAGCAAACCTGTGATAATTATGATGATGATAATTGTTTGGAGTGGGGGGGTGATATTTATTGCAACTATGGATGTTCTAATGGCGAATGTATCCAGTTTCAGGATATAACGATTATTAATGGTAAGGTATATGTAAACGGTAAAGAATTTCTAGTTAAAGGCATAGACTATGCCCCATGGCTTTTAGGAACCGGCCCTGACCCTAATTTGCATAACCCCTTTCCTAACGAATATGATGATGTAACAAACAAAGTTACTAATGGAGGAACTGTCTATGTTACAGACTATAACGGAGATGGAAAAATACAAATGTGGGAAGTAATCCAGTATGATATGGACATTATTAAAGGAGTTGGAGCAAACACGATAAGAACGTATGCTTCAGGAGAGTGGCATGATAAAAACCTAAATGGGATTATTGATATTACCCCAACACCAGAAACAGATGAAATTGTGGAAGGGGATCTGCCGAACTGGATGCTGGACAGAATAGTCGATTTCTGCGAGGAGAATGATATGACTGTAATAATTGGATATTGGGTGCAAGAAGAAGACTTTAAACTAGGTCTAGAATGCAACTGGGATGATCTTGCTGTTGCAAAAGACACATTAAAAAGAGTTGTTGAAAGATACAGCTCAAGTCCTGCTGTTCTTGCTTGGGGGATTGGAAACGAGGTTAATGGTTTTTGGAACCATGAGTGGTTTACGTGGGGTGTTAATATAAATGATTATCTCAACTCTTTATATTCTTACGTAAGAAGCATAGATAATGACAACAAACCAATTATGTATGCTAGATATATAGGAGAAAACACAGATTTCAATAACCTAGATGCTGATATTATTGCACCTAACGCATATATATTTTCTGCACAAGAGCTAATAGACCTAGGTGAATTTAATATTCCCCCACCCCAAGGAAAGGCGTATCTAGTAGGAGAATTTGGTCATATTATAGAGCACGCAGAAGATCACTGGAATCTAGCCAAACAATATGCAGGAGGCTGTTTTTTGGAATATAATGATGTATGGTGGAAAGGAGAAGGACAAAATCTGTTAGGGGTAGTAGAGGAGTACAGAGCAAAAAAACCTGAAAGGTACAATGTTCTCTACCAACTATATGTTGGCGGCATTCCTGTTGAGTTTACAATTAATCTGCTTACAGGTTGGAATTTAATTTCCTTTCCTATAAATTTAACAAATAAACTAGTAAAAGATGTTTTCAGAAATATTAATTTTGAATCAATATTTTCTTATGGCTCATGGCTATATTATTTTAATGAAAGTGAGCATAATTTTAATATAATCAATGAATCAAAAGGCTATTGGGTCAATTCTTTGGGGGATCAAATTTTAACAATAGAAGGAACAGAGTTTGAGTCACCGGAAATACCTTTAAAGGAAGGATGGAACCTTGTTGGTTATCCGTATCTTGAAGAAAAGGATGTTTCAGATTTATTTGAGAATAAGGGTATTTATTCTTATAATGGTGATTGGTCAAGTTATATTCCAAACAGAACTTTTAATTCATTAACAACAATGAAGCCAGGCTCTGGCTATTTGGTTAATGTAAAATAACAAAGCTTTTATAGAAAACTATTTAAACTTCAAAAATATACAAACAATAGGGGAAGTGGTTGTATAAAATATTGGCATTATATACTATAAAATAGAAAAATATTTAAATAGAAGTCACTTCTCTGAAGTAGTGAGGGGGTAAAAAATGAAATATAAATCTTGTTTGGGGGTAATAATACTATTAATATTTTCTACTTTAGTTTTTGCTGATGCTCCACCGCCAATACCTACAGAATATTGGGGCAGGTTATTAATTGATGGCCAGCCAGCACCAGACGGCACAGAAGTAAAATATTTTAATGGTGAAGAGTGGATTATAACCACAACAACCGACGGATGGTATAATATTATTCTTACCGGAGGAGATTCTCCTTTAACATATAATGATGATCCTGACTGCTCAACCCATTGGGCAAATGAAGAAGCATGCATTCCTTGCACGCAGGATGTTGACTGTGTTGAAGGCCCTCAGGAAGGTGATACGGTTAGCATAAGCGCCGATAATGTTCCTGCTTCTGTAATCTGGGATGATGATGCATCAAGTGAAGAAAATGTTATAGCTTTAATACCTGTTAACACCGGTTGGAATATGATTTCTTTGCCAATATTACCTGTAGACACATCTCCCCAGAGTGTAACATCACTTTTATCAGGCCATAGGGTAGTATATTATTACGATGCTGCAGATGCCTCAGACCACTGGAAGAGTTATGACAGCAATACACCATCATTCACATGGGATTTAAACGCCATGAATCCAAGTAAAGGTTACTGGTTAAAGGTGGATTCTGATCAGACATTATCTGTTGTTGGAACCGTATTGGCTAATAACATAGCACAGCTATTTACAGGATGGAACTTAGTCAGCTTCCAATTGTACAAGGATATTATTGAAAATGCTATGAACAAGCTTGCAGGACATAGAGTAGCCTATTATTATGAACCTACAGACGCCTCAGACCACTGGAAGAGTTATGACAGCAATACACCACCATTCACATGGGATTTAGATGAAGTTAATATAGGAAACGGTTATTGGGTCAAGGTTGACTCAAACCAAAACTGGGTGGAATAAAATGAAAAAAGCTATAACCTTAATATTATGTTTTGTTATAACATCTTTTTTAGTATCTGCAGTACCTCCTGTTGCGAGAACCTTTTGGTCTCAAAATGGAAACTCAAAATTAAATGGTCAACCAGTGCCTGTTGGAACTGTAATTACTGCTTATGATCCGGATGGTGTTTTATGCGGACAATATACTGTAACAACTCAAGGTCAGATTTTTTTCGATTGTTTAGGTGATGATTCCGACACACCAGAAGATGAAGGTGGAGAACCAGGGGATATAATCACATTTTATATGAATGGTATTCTTGCTACTGTGATAGGCGGTTCTGCAGAATGGCAGAGCGGTTACCAGGAAGTTAATATCGAAGCTCAAACTGGATGCACAGATGACAGCCAATGTACTGATTTAACTGATGTATGTAATACAGGTAAATGTAATTTACAAACTGGTGAATGTTATGCAGACCCTAAACCACAAGGAACAGACTGTGATAAATGTGGAGCGTGTGATGGTCAGGGTAATTGTTTATATGATGAAACACAAGATGAGGATTGTGCAGCAACACAATGTCCAGATGCATGTGATATTGATGCTAATCCATTCGATTGGGATTATGCCAATGATGTGCCTAATGAATGTGCTGCATTAGGACAATGTACGAATAAACCATGTAGTTACCAACACGAATGCAGGGACAATGATCAAAATGACGGTCTGAATGGCAATACCTGTGGAGCAGAATGTGATCAGGATACTGATTGCCCATGCGCAGCAGATGCATGTATTGATGCAGACCAAGATGGTGATTCAGACGATTATGCTGATTATCCTAACTATGGTGCCTGTATACAAGATTGTATTTGCATGGTTGGAACCGGCCAGGGAGAACATTGTGAACCTACCATAACTATCGATGGCTGTAAGGAAATTTGCGATAATGGAGAGGATGATGATGACGATGGCAAAATAGATTGCGAAGATGAAAATTGTGCAGGAAAACAAGGTCCAGGTGGAGTTATATGCTGTCAAAATGATGATCATTGTAATGATTATGATGATGATTGTGCAGATGGAGTTTGCACCAATAATGAGTGCGAACAACAATTCAAACCAGCTACAACTGTGTGTAGAGCACAAAATGGAGATTGTGATTTAGAAGAGAAATGTACTGGACAAAATGCAGCCTGCCCTGCAGACCAGGTTAGACCTAATACTTATCAATGTAGGGCAAGTGCTGGTATTTGCGATTTAGCTGAGAATTGTGATGGTACAAACAAGGTTTGCCCTGCAGATGCTTTTAGAGCAAACACCTATGAATGTAGAGCAGCAACCGGAGATTGTGATTTAGTTGAAACATGTACAGGAACAAGTGCAAATTGTCCTGCAGATGCTAAATCAACGGCAGAGTGTAGAGCAAAAAATGGGGATTGCGATGTAGCTGAAAATTGTGATGGTATAAATAATGATTGCCCTGCAGACGTTTTTAAATCTTCAGATACTGTATGTAGAGCAAAAGATGGTGAGTGTGATGTAGAAGAAAAATGTACCGGTGAAAGTGCAAACTGTCCTGCAGATGAAGTAAAACCTACTGGCACAGAATGTAGAGCAGCTGTTGATCAATGTGATATTGCTGAAACATGTACAGGAACAAGTAAAGATTGTCCTGCAGATGCAAAAGCTGCAGCTGGAACAGAATGTGGCCAAGCAAGAAACTGTCCAGCTGACCAATGTAATGGATTCTTTGCAGAATTCTATCCTAATGACGGCCATGACACATGTGATGGGCAGGGAAATTGTGACGTTTATTCATGTGCAATGGAAACAAGTTATTGTACCGATAATGATATTAATGATGGTATTAATACTTTAGAATGCGGCGCTCCATGTGATGAGGATGCGGATTGTGCTGTTGATGAAATGTGTAATTTAAACACCTGTCAATGCGTTAGTGAAATCTGCGATAATGGAATAGATGATGATCAAGATGACTTAATAGATTGTAAAGATCCAGATTGTATTGGAGAAATAGGACCTAACGATAAAATATGTTGTCAAGAACATTCAACCTGTGACAATAATATATACTGTGATGGAGAAGAAAAATGCATAAATAATGAATGCGAGGATGGAACAATGGTAGATTGCTCAGCTAATGATTTAGCTGAAATCGCAAGATGTGATAATAATCCTGACAATAATCCATTTACATGGGATTATAGAGAGGCGTTTGTATCAGAATGTGATGAATGTGAGGATGAATGTACTAAAGGGGATGAGATTCCAACAAGTACATGCAATATTGAAACATGCGGAGCAGAATGCAAATATGATGATGACTGTGAATGCCAGGAGGATGAGTGTATTGATGCAGATGATGATGGAATAATAAACGATTATGTTGATTACCCAGAGCATAGTACTTGTCAAGAGGATTGCACTTGCACAGAATGTCAAGAACCAACAATAGAAAAGGATGATACTAGATGCAAAGTAGAAATGAAGATTCCGATAGTTCCTGGCGAGACTGACGAAATTACTGTGTTCTCCTTACCATTAGTTCCAGAAGGAGGCACAACAACGTTCAATGAAATTCAGGAGGGATGTACCTTTAGCGAAGGCGTTATAAGGGGGGTTGCTTATTGGGATCCTCTTAAAACACCACCTTCTGATGACCAGTACCAGCTTATAGACGGCGATGCTTTATTATATCCGGGGCAGGGTTACTTTACTACCCAGCAGAATGAATGCAATATAAAAATGGAAGGATATAAGTTTAATGCAAAGCTACTGGGTTACCTAGGCACCAATAATCTTTACGTAGGTTCGGTTTTCTATACCGGATGGAATCATATTGGAGCTACAAGCGAAACAATAGATAATTTTGACACTGTAACTGGCAACTGCAACATTGTAGACGGGCCCTGGCTATATGAGGGTGATGATGTATGGGTACCTACTAAAAAGGTAGAGCCAGGAAAAGCCTATTATGTAAAAACAACTAATGACTGTAACCTAGGTTAAAAGTTTATTTTTTCATTTTAGTAAAAAAAGGTGGTTATTTAGAAATAATTAAATAAAAATGTAATGGTGATTGGAAAATGAGAGGAAATTATAGACCTAATCTTCAATATTTAGTTGAAACTGCAGGAAAAACTATCGATGTTGTATATGAAAAAACATTAGATGCACTTAGATGGATTTATACATCAAAGGCTGCACGGAGAGGGTTACTTATTGGTATATATCTTGCAGGTAGTGCAAATTTATTAGCGGATAATGCCAGTCATGAAAACAAACAAGATGCAAAACCAAATGCACCATCAAAACAAAAAAGTGATAATTCAAGCAAAAGAAAAGAAAAAAAATCGAAAACCTCTGCTGACAAGGAAAAAGGCGAAGGTGGGTTAGCTGGTATAGTAGATGGTATCTGGCAATTTCCTGGAAATGTAGGTAAGTGGTTGGATGCTTACTTTGCAGAATGTAAGGACTATGGTGTTGTTGATAACTACCTTTATAGAGAGCTTCCAGAAGGGGCAACAAGGGGTGAGAGAATAAGTGATGGCGCTTATCATTTTCCAGGTCATTTCGTAATTAGTGTAAAAGACTTTGCCTATGGGGCAACTTTTGGTGTCACTAAAGAAGCGATAGAGAGGGCAGATGCTGAGAAAAAAGAAGAACAAGCTAAAAACCCACCAAAAGAACAAAAAGAAAGGAACAGAGAGGGTCTTGCAATTCTTTTGGTGCCAGCGGACATTGTATGGGATGCTGGTGCAGCTATACTTGAAACAGGAGCTGATACTTTTCGCGTTGGAAAACATCTTCCTGGTGTAATTGCAGAAGGAAGCGGAAGAATATTAGTTGGAGCATTACAGAATCCAGCCGAGACAGTATCTATGACGGCGGCATCTTATGGCACTGGTGCAGCTATCAAAGGTATATTTGGTACTGGTAGTGGTGACGGTAAAGGCGGAGCAGAATTCTCAGGACCAGACAAACCAGACTTTACAGGAAAATAAAAATGCCAAAAACTAAAAGGAAACTTTATTAAAAATTTTTATTTTTAGTATTTCTATACTATGTTAAAAGGGTGTCAAAAATTGCAAAAACATTTAATGAAAATTCTCCTGTTTTTAATATTTCTACCCATAGTTAGTGCAAGCCATTTTACAGGTTCTTTTAATGATTATGGAAATGATACGGGCTTTGATGGCTTATATAATTATCTTGTAATAGAGGCGCAGGTACAAATAACCAACCCTAACAAAGACTATACTGTTTTGGGCATTTTAGAAGACAATAATGGAAACCTTATAGAATACAATGACTGTAGAGGCTTACCTTCCGGAACATCCAATGTCAAATTGGATTTTGAAGGAATTAAAATCTACAAAAATAAAGTGAATGGCCCTTATAAACTGAAATATATTGAATTAAGCTCAATAGACGATTGTAATGGCGGAGGAATGCCTCCTAATAGAGAGCATTCATTATTTAATGCTTACACTACCAAATCCTATCAATATACCGAATTCCAAAAAGGAGAGCCAGCTGTTTATTGCCAAAACTCTCCATGCATAGCTTCCTCTGACTTAATAAAGTCAAGAGACAACTTAACTACAAAAGAGCCTAATGCTCCTAACACAATAGACGGCTGTGAAGATGGCTTTTATGGAAATTACCTTGACACAGAATCTATAGAAAGCATTACAGTAACAAGCCTGAATCATACCTTTTTCAAGATTGGGGATACAATAAAGGTGGATATAACTGTTTATTGTGATGAGGGCTCTAGTGATAAGCTTAATTTTGTTTATTCCAATAATATAGATGACATCCAATGGAAAGTAAAAGACAACAAGCAATGCTCTTCCAATGGTATTCAAACATTTTCTACAACATTTGTTCTTGACAATAATATTGGGCAACATGCTGTAAGGGGCGTCTTTAGTTTTACTTTAAATCCAAACACTGTTTGTGGAAAGGATGAAACTGACGATACGCCGTATTGGGCTGACAATGATGATGTTGTCATTTATGTTAAGGGGTGTAACACGGATAATGATTGCACAGCAACAGAATGCGATAATCTTGATAAATGCTATAGCGGGACTTATAGAGACTACCATGATGTGGAAAATACATGTGATAATAGTGCATGCACCCAAAATGAGTGTAGTGTCTATACTGAGATAATAACAGACATTGACGGGGATGGCTATGATGAAGAATGTGATAATGATTGTAGGGATGATAACCCAAACATTAATCCCGGAATAAATGAAATCTGCGATAATGGCATAGATGATAACTGCGATGATTATGTTGATATGGATGATCCCGAATGCCTTGGAAAATACCAGATAAACTTAGCAGAGGGGTGGAATCTTATCTCATTGCCAAAGATAGAAGATAATGATATTAATGAAGTTATAAAAATCTTTAACGGCTTTGAAAAGATAGTTACTTTAAAAAATGGAAAATGGCATATTTATGATAAATTAAATTTAGCAAACTCCAATCTTGAAGAAGTATCAGAGTCCAATGGCTTTTGGATAAAGGTAAGCGATAATTCATCTTTTTTAGTAGATGATGAATCAGCAGCATCTATCTATCTCGATCTAAAAAAAGGATGGAACACAATAGGCTATCCTTCCCTCGAAGAAAAGGATTTAGAGGAATTATTCCAGAATGTTATGGATGATATTGAACTTGTCTATGTCTACAATAACGAGTTCTTTTCCTTTAACCCTAAAAAACCTTCTGATATAATAATAAAGCCAGGAACGGGTATTCTTGTCAAAATAAAAGACGATGCCTCATGGCACTTTGATGGTGTATATAATAAAGGCCAAGAACAATTTAATCTGGACCTATTTGAAGGATGGAATCTAATCTCAATACCCTTAGCTTCAGACAAAACAGTAAATGAAATATTTGGTCCAACTACTCTTAATTATTTAGGAAACCAAGAATGGAAACAACTGGATGAAAATGATAAAATTAACTATGAGTATGGTTACTGGATAAAAACAGATGAATCTTCTTTGCTGATAGAAGGGAATAGAATAAATAACCTGGATTTTGACATAAACCAAGGGTGGAATCTAATAAACTATCCACTTACTGCTGAAGAAAATGTAAATACATTCTTCCAGAACGTTATGAATAATATTGAATCAATAAGAACATTTGAGGATGGTGAATGGAAAAGTTTTAACCCGGTAAAACCTATCGAATTGAATTCGTTAAATGTGTTAAAACCAGGCAAAGGAATTTTTATTAAAGCCAGGGATAATGAGGAATGGTACTTTAACGGTGATGAGTTAGTTGTTACGTAGAAGTAAATAAAATAGAAAGATATTTAAATACACGAATATTCTTTAATATTGGGAAAATGTTTAATAAAAAATCCCCGACTAAAGTCGGGATATTTTTTAAGCCTCAAACTTTATCAAGTTTGAGCAATAAAAGATTTGCATTAATATTTACAGTAATGTTGTTGATCCTTTCAGTTTTTGTTCTTGCATATGGTGGACCAGGAGGTCCGGATTTTGGAGGCGGAGGAGGGGATATTACAGCCTATGACTCCACACTTAAAATTATTGAGGTAAATGCAAAGGTTGACGGAAAAAAGGATACAATAACCAATAACGGAGAAAAGATAGGAAGAGAAGCAAAAGAAAGTTCTGATGTTGAATTTGAAATTGAGATTGAAAATATATTTGAGAAAGAAATTAAAAATGTGGACGTTACAGTAACTATAAAAGATATTGATGATGGTGATGATTTGGATGATGAAGACAGTATTTTCAGAATTGCTCCTGGGGAGTCTGAAAATGTTGATTTAGGCTTTGATTTGCCATTAAAGGTTGATGATGGGGATTATGATGTAAAAATAGATGTTGAAGGAAAGGATGAGGATAATAATATTCATATTGCTAACTGGGTATTAACCCTTGAGGTTAAAAAGGAGAGGAATAATGTAAAGATTATCAAAGCTTTAGTTTCTCCATCTACTGTTTCATGCTCCAGATTAACCAGTTTAACCGTGAACATTCTAAACCTTGGAAGAGAAGATGAAGAAGATGTTAAAATAGAGATAAAGAATGAGGCTTTAGGCATTAATATTAAAGAAGAAAATATTGATCTGGATACAGGAACAGATGATGATGCTGAATATGAGAAAACATTTATGGTGGATATACCTGATGATATAGAAGCAGGAACTTACCCTATAGATGTAAAGGTATATTACAATAAAGACAGAGATACAGATACAGGGAAGGTTAACCTTATAGTGGAGGATTGCAGACAAATACAACAAAAAGAGGCTGTTTTGACAGAAAGCTTACCTCCAAGCATCCAGGAAACAATGGGAGCAGCAAAAAAGGAGCAAAAAGAAACAAGCATTATCTTTACCTATAAAGAACCGCTTTTCTTATTCTCAATCATAATCCTGGTTATTCTAACCGGGTTGATAATTTTCCTGGTAGGGGCTATTATAATCCAGTTGAGAAGATAATTTCTTCTAAAATTTGTATTTAGGGACTCTACTCTACATAAAGAAAAACTTTATATAATCCACTAATTCTTGATTTGATATGCCGCAACAACAAATGACTGAAGAACAGCTGCAGGAACTTCAGGAAAAGATAAAAAACATGTCTCCTGAGGAATTAAAGGAATTCCAGAAAAAGCAGTGCATATTCTGCCATATTATATCAGGGAAGGTACAGTCAAAAAAGATATACGAGGATGATAAATGCATTGCTATCCTTGATATCAATCCCGCTAATCCTGGCCATGTTTTATTGTTGCCAAAAGAACATTATTCTATAATGCCGCAGGTGCCAGAAGAAGAGATTTCTCATTTATTTATGATTTCGAAAACTATCTCTAATGCTGTTTTAAGATCATTAGGGGTGCAGGGAACAAACATAATTGTACAAAACGGAATAGCAGCAGGACAAAAAGCCCAGCATTTTATGGTTCATATAATACCAAGAAAAGAGAAAGACGGCCTTAATTTTGAACTTCCGCAAAAAGAAATTCCAGAGAATGAGTTAGAAGCAATAAGGAAAAAGTTAGAAACTAAATTAGGAGCAATTGAGGAAGCAAAAGCAAAACCAAGAATTCAGGATTTAATAAAAGCAAAAGAACCTGTTATAGAGGCTGAGTTTAAGGAAACAAAAGAGAAGCCAGCAGAAGAAAAAAAGCCAGAAAAAAAGGAGAAACAAAGGAAAGCTGGCAAAAAGAAAAAAGGGGAAAAGCCAGTTAAAAAGAAACAAAGCAAGGAAACTGTTCATTTGGATGATATAGCAAGAATCATAGGTGTAAAATAATGGCAGAAAAATGTATAATATGCCAAATAATCAATGGAGATATTCCGGCTAAAAAAATCTATGAAGATGATGAGATAGTTGCTATTCTGGACTTTAACGGAGCCAATCCGGGCCATTCTTTTGTGATTCCAAAACAACACACCCCAATATTAGAGCAAGTACCTTCTCATTTAGTCGGCAAACTATTCAATGTAGCAAATAAAATCTCTTCTGCAATCTTTGATACATTAAAAGTACAAGGCACAAATATATTTGTAGCTAATGGCATTCCTGCAGGACAAAAAGTAGCCCATTTTATGATTAATGTTATCCCGAGAAAGGAAAATGACGGAATAAATTTACAATGGCAGACTAAACAATTAAGCGAAGAAGAGATGTCAACAATAGAATTAAAGATAAAAGAGGAAGTTGGAAATGTAGGTTTCAGTGAAGAGCCAAAACCACAAAAGCAAGAAACAAAAACACAGCCTGTTAGTGAAGAAGTTTCCGGAGAAGATAATTACCTGGTTAAGCAGTTGAGGAGAATTCCTTAGACTAATAAGAAAAAGATATTGCCCCAAATCAAACTAACAACATAAGCCATCAAAAAGCTGGGAACAAAAGGAATTCCTTCCTTGATTAAGACCTTCTTAATTTTTCTCTGTTTATACAATTTTATCATTTTTTTAATCTGTTTCTTTTCAATACCCAAATCTTTAGGACCACAGATATATTTTCCCTTATACTTAATATCCTTAACAATCCAGTCCCCTTCTGTTAATTTGTCAGGGGTTACCTCTTTAATCATGCATGTTTTTTCAATAGCCTTGACAAATATCCACAGATAAAAGGTTATTAATACCATCAGCAGTACAGCCAAGAAAAGAAAACCAATTAAACTTCTTCTATTAAATAAAAATAAAACCAACATTAAAAAAGCAAAAACAACAATGTAAGTTCTTAACCTTACCATTTTAATATTATGAGACACATTTTTAAATTCCCTCAAGAAAATCTTTAAATTCCTAAACATAAGCACCAAGCTCCATATCAAACCATAGATGGCTCCTATTAATAGTATATTAATCAACAAAACAATTATGAAAGGGAAATTATTAAACCTAACATCCAAACCAATTAAGGCACCTAAACCCATCAAAACCTTACTATCGCCACCTCCCCACTGGCCAGCATAAAACATTATTAAAGCGACTATTAAAAACAATAAAAAACCAGCTAAACTATTAAAAAAAAACCAATAATTCCAATAAATAAGAGAAAATAATAAATTAAGCCCTAACCCAACAGCAATCAAACCATAACTCAACCAGTCAGGCACTTCTCTTGTCTTTAAATCAGCAATTGCAGCTATAATTAAACCGATTAAGGTTATACCTACCAAAATAACCGAATAAACCATTCTAAAAGGATAAAAAACAAGAAAACTTTATAAACTTAATTGTCCTCCTCCACCATAATTAAATCAGATTGGGGGTTTATATGCTAGATAAATTCAAAGATGTTCTAAAGAAAGAAGACAGTGATATTATAAAATTTAAATTACCAAGACATATAGCATTAGTCACAAAAGGAAAACATATCTATGCAGAGAAACACAAAATTCCAATAGAAGAAGTCTACAAAAAAAGCAACGTCATAATCCTCAGCACAATAGCTTCTTCGGTAAAACTTCATATTCCTGTAACTACTTTTTATGTTCTATCAACAAAAACACACGAGCTTGAACATTTCTCAACAGTAGTTGATTCATTAACAGAATTTTTCAATGATTTGGCTAATAAAGAAATAATTCACAAAAACCAGATTAAAATCTCTGTCCTGGGGAAATGGTATGATTTGCCAGGAAAATTTGTGGATTCTATCAAGAGCCTGATAGAAAAAACCAAAGAATATGATTCCTACTTTGTAAACTTCTGCATTAATTATGACGGCCAGGAAGAAATAGTTGATGCAATAAAACTAATCTCAAGGCAGCTAAAAGCAGAAAAGCTGGATGCTGAAATGATAAACAAGGAGCTGATTAAGGAAAACATTTACTCTTCCTATTTCCTGCCACCGGATTTAATAATAATCAACGGCTCAAAAACAACATCTGACTTATTATTATGGGACAGCCCAAATGCAAAGGTTTACTTCACTAATAAGCTATGGCCGGATTTCGACAGAATAGAACTTATGGATGCAATAAGGGATTACCAGAAGGGCGAGTGATTTTAAAAGATATTAAGCTGGCTAATTCATTATCCCTGGTTCTTTTTTGATCATTCCTATAATAAAAAAAGGGAATATTAATGTAGTAATAAGAGCCATAACAACCAAGCCTGAATATAACCCAACAGGGATTAAACCGTTTCTGAAAGCTATCAGCGCTAAAGCTAATTCTACAGCACCCCTGCTATTCATGCCCCAGCCTATAATGTGGAGCTGTTTCCAATTAAATTTGTTGATGGGTTTTGTAATAAAGGTGCCAATTAATTTTCCTGCTATAGCTGTTAGTATTACTATTAGTAATAAATGCGGATTTATAAATAATGATATCCAATCAAAATGGATACCCATTGAGATAAAGAAAAAAGGGATTATAATGATAAGCAGTATTTTTTCAATATATTTTGTTATTAGATTATTTCTTTTAATACCAATTTGAACTAAAATTCCTGCAAAAAAAGAAATGATTGCACCTGCTATTAATATATCTTCTTTTAAGTATACTTTTCTAAGTAAAGAGGTAATAAGAATAAAAAGGGACAAACCGAGGATATCATCAAAGATTCCTGCATCCATCATAGCTGCTCCAACTCTGCTTTTTAATTTCCTGGTCTCCATAAGAACTTTTGCTGTAGTTCCTTCTGCAGTTATGCTCATACATATCCCTACAATAGACGATACAAAAAAGGAAAAACCCATTATACTAAAAATAGCAAAACCCAACAAGAAAGGGGTTAATGCAGCGGAAATAGCAATAAATAATGCGTCCTTTTTTTCCTTATAAAGCGTTCTCCATGAACTCTCCAAGCCCGCCAAAAACATCAGACAAAGTAAGGCAAAATCCCCCAAACCAGAAATAAAATTTATGTGCGGTTCAAGAATAACCGTTTTTATTAGAGGAACAGTTATAATCAGTCCACTGCATATCAGAGCAACTACAGTTGATATTTTTAATTTCTTGCCCAATAAGGTAAGCAAATAAGAGAACAATAATATGGCAATTATTGTAATAATAAGGTTCATAGGCTCTTATCTGTAGTATTTAGTATAAATAATTTTTGGAAGAAAACTAAAAAAGGACTTATTCAATCATCTCAATTTCTATATTAAGGCCGCTTGGTATTGGAACCCTCATAACAAGCCTTAAAGCCCTCTCATCAAGACCTAAATCTATAACTCTTTTATAAATTCTCATCTCATACCTGTCCCATGTAGAAGTACCGCCGCCATCAACCCCTTTCCTGGTGGTTAATTTAAGCTTCTTAGTAGGCAATGGAATTGGGCCCCTCATATCAACTCCTGTTTTAGTGGCTATATCTTTAATGTAATCACATACTTCATTTATCTTTGCGATTTCCGTGCTTGCTAATTTTATTCTTGCTTTCTGCATTTTCAATTTATGTGACCACAGGAGTTTGCTCCATGATAAGCTCCAGCTTGTCATGACCCAATAAAGGGTAAAGAAAAATTAAAAAATTTATTTCTTCACTAGGTCAATACACATCCCAGCAGCTACAGTAGCTCCTGAATCCCTAACAGCGAACCTTGACATTTCTGGAATGTCTTTTTGCTTCTCGATAACCAATGGTGTTACGGGCTTTACCTTAATAATAGCTGCATCCCCGTTTTTTATAAAGTCAGGATTTTCCTGAATTACTTCGCCTGTTGCTGGATTTAATTTCTTCTCTATAGCTGTTACCTGACATGCTACCTGAGCTGTATGTATGTGGAATACCGGTGTGTATCCTACTGTAATAACAGTCGGGTGGTTTAAAACAACGATCTGTGCTGTAAATTCTGTAGCTATTGTCGGAGGATTATCTGTATGTCCTAAAACATCCCCTCTTGCAATATCTTTCTTTTCAATACCCCTGACATTAAACCCTACATTATCACCAGGCTCTGCTTTCTGCATCTGCTCATGATGCATCTCTATTGATTTCACTTCTCCGCTAACCCCTTTTCCTTCTCTTGCTGGAACAAAAATAACCTTATCTCCCACTTTCATAACACCAGTTTCAACCCTTCCTACCGGAACTACTCCGATTCCTGTGATATTATAAACATCCTGTATTGGCAATCTCAATGGTTTGTCTGTTGGTTTTTCGGGTGGATTAAATGTGTCTAATGTTTCTAATATTGTTCCACCTTTGTACCATGGCATCTTATCACTTTTCTTTGCTACATTCTCACCAACCAAAGCTGCTTCTGCAACAAATGGTATTTGATCAGGCTTGTAACCTACTGATTTTAATAGAGTAGAAACCTCTTCCTTAACTTTGTTGAATTTAGCCTCGTCATAGTTAACCATATCCATCTTATTTACTGCAATTATTAATTGGTTTACCCCCAATGTTCTTGCCAAGAAAATATGTTCTTTTGTTTGTGCCTGAACACCTTCTGAAGCTGCTACCACAACAACACCAGCATCGGCTTGTGCAGCTCCTGTAATCATATTCTTAATAAAGTCTTTATGACCGGGTGCATCGATTATTGTGAAATAATACTTTGGCGTATCAAATCTTTTATGAGCCAGGTCTATAGTTAAACCTCTTTCCTGCTCTTCTTTCAGGTTATCCATAACAAAAGCAAACTCAAAACCAGGCTTGCCCAGTTCCTTAGCCTTTTCTTTTAATTTTCTCAATGCCTGTTCGTCTAAGTTCCCGCTGTCATATAGCAATCTGCCTACTGTAGTTGACTTTCCATGGTCAACGTGACCAATAAATACCAAGTTCATATGTGTTTTTTCTTTAGCCATTATATACCACCTTATTTATTCTTTTATACGAATATTTATAATACTGGAATTTGGTTTTGCTTTATAAAGCTTACTGTTTTCAATGGTGAAATGTTATTTTGTAGAAGGTGCATATTTTTTGTTATTTATCCGATTATTTGCTACACCTCTTTTTTGATGTGAATAATACTCAGCGGTCTGTTCACTAATTAGACACAAAACATCTTTTGGAATATAATCCTCTCCTGGCACTACCTTCCCGTTTGCATCAATAAAAAATCCGCTACCTAAATTAGAACTACTACGAAACGGGTCATGAATAACTCTTTCCGTAATCGAACGATCCCCCCTATTATGGGAGGATAAAATTTTTGCCATTTTATTGTTGGGGTATCCCTATATATATTTAAATTTATCTGTTTTTTGTTTCCTTAGGGTAGTAATAAAAATAAGTTAAAGGACTAGCAACTTTTATAAACATAATTAAAATTCTGGGGTAGTATGCCTCCGTAGCATAGTAGCTATTGCGCCACCTTGGTAGAAAAAACACCTTCGGTGTTTTTTAAAAGCCTCCCACCCACCCCAGACAGCTTCACGCTTCTGGGTATGGTTGGTTGGAGTTCAAAAAGGTGGAGGTCACGGATGCAACTTCCGTCGGAGGCTTTTAGACGCCATAAATTTCCTTTGAAAATTTAATTCCGGGCCCATGGTCTAGTGGCTATGACGTCACCTCGACATAAGCGAAGAGAAGGAAAGCTTCGCTTTCCAAACGGTGGAGGTCGAGAGTTCGAATCTCTCTGGGCCCATTTGTCAGCTACGTGAGGACGGCCCATTTGTCCTATTGAGCGTAGCGAAATAGGACTAATTGTTCATAGGGGTCTATCGGGTGAAACCCTTAGGTGGGAATCTCTCTGGGCCCATTATCACAAGATTTATATACTCTAAAATATATAAAAAAGGAAGAGGTGATACTCTATCAAAAAAGAGGATTATTCAAAATATTTTTTTGTGTTATTTACTATATTAATGATTGCATTAGTTTTCCTAGTGATAAAACCTTTTATTTCTGCTCTTTTGGCTAGTATATTTCTGGCTTACCTGTTCTATCCGCTCTATAGATGGTTTAAGAGAAAGGTTAAAAACAAGAGTATAGCATCTTTGATTGTAACTTTTATTATTATCTTATTATTACTGGCTCCATTGTTTTTCGTTGTGAATACCTTGACAAAAGAAGCTTATGTCAGTTATTTGACATCAAAGCAAAAACTATTAACTATGGGGGATTTCTTCAAAAATTGCGACCCAAATCAGAATTCTTTATGCGGGTTTATTAATTATATCGGGGATTTTCTTGATGAACCTAAGGTCAAATACCATCTGGAGAATACTATAGAGAAGGTAACTTCCTATATTATTGACTCTGCTTCAAACCTTATTTTTTCAATACCAAAATTTATTTTGAATTTTTTTGTTATGATTTTTACATTGTTTTATTTATTTAAGGACGGACCTCTTATTCTTAAGGATATAAGAAGGATATTACCTCTAAGAGATATCTATAAAAGACATTTATTTGAAAAATTTGGAAAAACTACATATGCTATTGTTTACGGGCATATAGTTGTTGCTGTAATACAAGGTATATTAGGAGGGATAGGCTTTTTTATTTTTGGCCTGCGTTCTCCTCTTATATGGGGCATTGTTATGGCTTTTGCTGCTTTGATTCCTTTTATCGGCACTGGTATAGTATGGCTACCTGCTGCTTTGTTTAAATTATTCGGGGGTATTTCAGCAAATAATACAGGCGAGATTACGGGAGCAATCCTCTTTATTTTATATGGCATAATCATAATCAGCAGTATCGATAATGTAGTAAGGCCAAAGATTATTGGTGATAAAGCAAAGGTTCACCCTGTTCTAATATTAGTTGGCGTTTTAGGAGGATTATATTTTCTTGGCACTGTCGGAGCTGTAGTTGGACCCTTGGTTTTAGCTTTATTTGTTACGTTTGTCAGAGCATATGAAAGAGACAGGCATACAAAGAAACCCAAATAAAAATGAAATTGGAAATAAAGGATATGGATATTTCTAGCGGAGGTCCCTTAGTAGGCGTCCTTAATGAGACAGACGCCGAGAAGATGGATCTGCATAGAGGTGACAGAGTTAAAATAACGAGGAAAGGTAAGGTTGAGACAGTATTATTAAACATTGGGGAAAGCGAAAAAGCTGTTGGAGAGGGTAAAATAGGCCTGTATGAAGAGGTGCTTGATTCTCTTAAACTAAAACATGGGGATAGGGTAGAAATGTTTCCGGCAAGAAAGCCCCTATCTATAGATTACATCAAAAAAAAGATGGATGGCCTCAGATTAACAAAGAAGGAGATTTATCAGATTGTTTGGGATATTGTTCATAATAAGCTAAGTAGTATAGAACTCACATATTTTGTTGCTGCATGCTATTCTAATGAGCTAGATATAAGGGAGACTACCTTACTGACAAAAGCTATGGCCTCTTATGGTGATATTTTAAAATTAAAAAGACATCCTATAATGGACAAACATTGTATCGGAGGGGTTGCTGGAAACAGAACTACAATGGTTATAATCCCTATTTTAGCAGCTGCTGGAGTTACTATACCTAAAACAAGCTCCAGATCAATAACTTCTCCTGCCGGAACTGCTGATACAATGGAGGTACTTGCCAAGGTGGATATTCCAATTAAAAAGATGAAGAGTATTGTGGAGAAAATAAATGCATGTATTGTATGGGGGGGAGCTTTAAATTTAGCTCCTGCTGATGACAAGATAATAAGAGTTGAGAGACCATTAGCAATAGATGCGCAATCACAGTTATTAGCTTCTGTTATGGCAAAGAAGGCTGCTGTATCTGCTACACATGTTTTAGTGGATATACCTACCGGCAAAGGTGCTAAATTACTGAACGAGAGAAAGGCTTTACAATTAAAAAAGGATTTTGAAGGTTTAGCTAAAAGATTAGGTATCAAAGCAAAGGTTATTATTACTAACGGCAAAGAACCCATTGGAAATGGTATTGGACCTTGTTTAGAAGCAAGGGATGTTTTGTGGGTTCTGAAAAATGATAAAAAGGGACCTGAAGATTTAAAGAGGAAAAGTTTAATGATGGCTGGGTTAATGCTGGAGATGGCTGGTAAGGCTTCCAGAGATAATGGTTTTTCTTTGGCCAAGAAGATTTTGGAATCGGGCAAGGCGTATAAGAAGATGAAGGAAATAATCAAGATGCAGGGCAAAAGAATAGACGACCCTTCTAAGGTTAAGTTAGGAAAGGTTAAGTATGATGTTATGGCTAAAAGAAACGGAGTTGTTAAGGCTATTAGTAACAGAGCAGTATCTAAAATCGCAAGGGTTGCAGGAGCTCCTGAATGCAAAGGAGCTGGGATTTATTTGTATAAGCATGTTGGTGATAAGGTTAAGAAAGGAGACAAATTGTTTACTGTTTATTGCCATGACAAGGGCAAGTTAGAGTTTGTGAGATATGCCTGGCAGAAGTTGGTTGCGATTGTTGTTAAGTGAAAACGCCACGGCCCGGACTTTCAATGCAAAGTAATACTCTGCTTCTTTGAACCGGGATATCCTTTCGGAAATTAGCTCTCAAGGCTAACGCAGTTGGCTGTAGCGAGGCTCAGGCAGAGCCTTCGCCATGTACCAGGTTGTGCCACCGTGGCAGTTGAGATTAGTATTTTTTTGCTAATTTATAAATGTTGTTGTGATATATCTGATATTTGCAATATTGAGAAAAATTAAATGACTAATAACAAACCTTAAAAAACTTATCTTTTTAGCTATTTTCGACTTAAAATACCGAAAGGTTTAAATATAACCTGCAGTTACCATTTATAAATTTTGTTATGAAGACTAAAGGGGTGGTCTTGGTTACCAAAGGTGATATTTCATGGCTAGACGTGATATGATTAGAAAATGCCCTGAATGCGGGGGTATAAACTTATTCTGGAACAAGGAAAAAGGGGAGATTGTTTGTAAGGATTGTGGTTTAGTTATAGAAGATAAAATGGTTGATTTTGGTCAGGAATGGAGGGAATTTGACGGTGAGGAATCAGAAAGCAGAAGAAGAACAGGAGCTCCAATGACCTATACCCAGTTTGACCAGGGCTTAGGTACTGAGGTAGGAGGAAAGGGTGATTTTTTCAAACTACGAAATAAAAGCAGAAGCAAGTTCTTTAGGCTTAGAAAATGGCAATACAGGATTTCTACAGCTATAGAAAGGAATCTAAAGCTTGCTTTAGCTGAATTAAAACGTGTAGGGTCTTATTTAAAGCTTCCAAAGTCTGTTGAGGAAGAAGCAGCCAGGATTTATACATTGGCTGTCCAAAGGGGCCTTGTGAGGGGCAGATCCATGGAAAGTGTTGTTGCAGGAGCTTTATATGCTGCCTGCAGAAGGCACGATGTTCCAAGGACATTAGACGAATTATCAGAGGCTTCTGGTATTGAGAAAAAAGAGATAGGGAGGACTTACAGGTTTGTTACCAGAGAGCTAGGCATTACAATATTGCCTTCAAATCCAGCTGATTATATTGCAAGGTTTGCTTCTGCGCTTAAATTGTCTGCTGAGACTCAAAGCAAGAGCATAGAGATATTAGAGGATGCTCAAAAGGCAGAATTGACTTCAGGAAGAGGTCCTACTGGTATTGCTGCTGCTGCTTTGTATGTTGCTGCACTTATGCATGGCGAGAAAAGGACACAAAGAGAGGTAGCAGATGTTGCTGGCGTCACTGAAGTTACTATAAGGAACAGATACAAAGAGTTATTGGATAAGTTAAAGCTGGAGAAAGAGATAAAAAAGAAGAAAAAGAAGAAGAAATAAATATTTCCTTAAATTAATTATCTTATTATTCTTTATATTGATTCCTTCTTTTTTTAATAATCTTATTTTTTCTTTAGAATTCCTTTTTCCTTTGTAAGAGCCGATAGAACCATCTGAGTTTATTACACGATGACAGGGCACTTTGGGAGCATAAGGATTCTTTTTTAAGGCAGTTCCGACTGCTCTGTAGGCTTTAGTACCTAGTTTTTCTGCTAATATTTTGTATGTTGTTACTTTTCCTTTTGGGATTTTTTTGGTCAAATTCCATACCTTTTCATTAAAATTCATTTTACTAAAGCAATTATTTTATCCAAATTAACCTTACTAATCTTTTTCTTATACTTTTTTGCTGCAGCGATTACTTTTTCCCTATCGACTTTAATGCCTCTTTCTTTTAGCAAATTTCTAATAAAGTCAGATATAACATAAGAACTAAACTGGGTAACATTAACAGGCTCTTTACTCTTATGACATCTTTCAAAATCAACTAAAATTGGTTTTTTTGTTTTGGTTTCAATTATTATATGCTTGTAGGGATGATGCATCTCTTCTTTATTGATCTTCAATTTATCCATTCTGAAGCATTGGATAAAAACGTTCTTTATTATTTTCTTAATAAGATTTTTATTTTTCTTTGTTGAATGTTCCAAGAAAATCGGAAAAAACCATCCGTCAATATATTCATACACAAAATAGGTTAATTTTTTGTCATGGAAATATAGTTTTGGGCCGATTCCTTTTTGGTTTAATATTTTTAGATAGTTAACTTCGTTTTCGATTCTTCCTACTGCTTTTGAATCTTTTCTTTCTGTTTTTATTACTACTCTCTTTTTTTTATAATCTCCTATGTATAAAAGACCCCTGTGACCTTTTGTGAAATAGGTTATGTTTTTTACTTCTTTTAATTTATCTTTCATTTTCTATTAAATAAAGGTATAGATCCTCAAAAAATATATGTTTTTTCTCTAATTCTTTAAATTTCCAGTAATTCCTCAATAAAAAATTATCTAATTTTTCCTTTCCTGTCAGTGAAGAGAATATAATTAATATTTTCCCCTTTGGCTTAAGGAATTTTTTAGATTCATGAAGAAATCTGCAGATTAGCTCGTAGCCTTTTTTCCCTCCATCAAGGGCTTTATCTTTTATATCTGGATCATTAGGTAAATAGGGGGGGTTAAAGGTTATTGTATCAAATTTTATTCCAATGTATCTTCTGTCTAGTTTAAATAAGGAGAATAAATCTGACATTGCATAGATTATTTTCTTGCTTTTTTGGTTTCTTATGCAATACTTGATGGCTTCTTCATTAATATCTACCCCAAAAACCTTTACTACTTTTTTTGAGCTTGCTGCTTCTTCTGCTAATATGCCAGTTCCTGTACCCAAGTCCAGGACAATGCCTTTTGAATATTTTTTTATGTACTTTTGTAAAAGAAAGGAGTCTTCTTGAGTTTCATAAATTTCCATTTTCTAGGTTTAAAACCTTTTTTAAAGCAGCTATGCCAACTTCTAATTGTTTTTTAGATGGCTGCTTTGTTGTTATTTTCTGTATCCATAATCCTGGTAATGTCAAAGATCTGAAAAAAGGATTATCTTGGTGTTTTGCACCAAATTTCAATACCTCATAAGAAAAGCCAGCGACTATTGGTAATAGCAAGATTCTAGCTGTAAATAATATTGTTCTTTTTAGAAACCAGTTAAAATTGTTATCTATGTTTGGATAGATGGTTTTTGTAATTATTGGTATAAAAGAAAATAAAAATATACTAATGATTATAACAATCATTAGAAAAGCAGTCCCGCATCTTGGGTGTAATGTAGAATATTTTTTTGCGTTCTCTACTGTCAATTTTTTTTCATCTTCATAGCAGAATACAGCCTTGTGCTCTGCTCCGTGGTATTGGAAGACTCTTCTTATGTCTTTCATTAAGGATATTAAATATATGTATAGGATTAGTATCGCTGCTTTTATAATTCCATCTATGATATTAAACCATAGTGGGTTTTGTGTTTCTCTTATTCCGATTAAATAGGTTAAAGCATATGGTAAAAACAGGAATAAGGCAATTGCAAAGGCAAAGGCTATTATTAAAGTCAAGGCTATTGCAAAGTTGCTTATTTCTTCGTCCTCTTCTGTTTGCTGGGAAGCGCTCCAATTCAGTGTTTTAATCCCAATAACCAGCATCTCAATTAAATTTACAATGCCTCTTATGAAGAATAACTGCATCCATTTGGGTTTCTTCTTTATTTTATCCTTTTTGTAGATTATTTTTCCTTTTTTTCTTACTGCTGTCACTACATGATTTTTAGAGCGCATCATAACGCCTTCTATGACTGCTTGCCCTCCTACATCTAACTTTTTCATTTTAGAATTATCTCCTATGCCTCAACCACCATTTTTTAAAGAATGGCAGTGTTAATGTTGATAATATAAAAGCAATGGTTGGTACTAAGGCGTTTAACCAGGGATTTGGAATTTCTATTATCCATAGGAATAATACTATAAGTAGATATGTCATTACAGCTATGATTAATCTTCTTGTAAGACTCGTTTCCCAGGCTTTGTCTAGCTCAACCCTTTTGTTTCTCTCTATTATTTTTTGTATTTCTTTTTTAATGTTCATAGTATTTAGAATAAACTGGGTTTTATAAAAGGTTTTCTATCTTTTTCTTTCAAGATATTTATCAAAAGCCAATCCTAGGGGCTTGCAGCTGCCGTTTATTAATCCTGAAGGGTATTGCCCGCATATTTTAGGTCTTGCTGAATAGATCTTGCAGGAAGCAGTTTTTCCTTTTATAAGAAACATACACCAGCCTTTTTTGTCTTTTATATAATTATTTCCGAAGTTATCTGTAAAGATAAAATCTTTTTCTTTATAACCGAGTTTTTTTATTCTTTCTATATCTGGCTTGTATAATCTTGGGGGCATACAGCAACTGCCGCATCTTTTGCATTTGAAGTTTTTTAGCATAAAAAATAATTTTTTTCAACATTTATAATATTTACTTTAAATTATATATTTTTTGCTATAGAAATATTTATATACAAGCGTATCTTGAAATAGGCCTATATTTAGTTACTTTTTTTAAGTGATACCCAATATATAGTGTTAAAAAACGAAATGTTTATATATAACCTATACTACTACATTTAGTGTTTATATACTTTAAAAAACACAATATATAGCAAAATGAGATGTCCTTATTGTAACTTTGGAGAAACAAAAGTGATGGAAACGAGAGAGGCAGAGGACTCTGATGTAACAAGAAGAAGGAGGGAATGCCTGAAATGCAAAAAGAGATTTACAACATATGAAAGGGTAGAGATGATTGAGCTAAGGGTTATAAAGAAAAATGGTGATATTGAAGGTTTTGACAGGAATAAGGTGTTGAACGGTATATTAAAGGCTTGTGAAAAAAGACCAATAAAGATTGAGAAAATCAAAAGAATTGTGGATGAGATTGAGTCTGAGCTGAGAAAAAAAGAAACCGTAGAAATACCAACAAAAGTTATAGGAGAGCTTGTTATGGAAAAATTAAAAGTTTTAGATCATGTTGCTTATATCAGGTTTGCATCTGTATATAGGGAATTTAATGATATAAAAGGTTTTGAAAAAGAGCTCAAGAAAATAAAGAGATAGTGTAATTTAACGGTTAAAGATTAGTTTAATAAAGTAAAGGTAAAAAGGTGATTCAAGATGGAAGAAAAAACTTTCAAAATATTAAAAATAAGGAAAAGGGACGGAAGGATTGTTGAATTTGCTCCTGAAAAGATTACCAATGCTATATATAAAGCAGCCCAGTCTATAGCAGTAAAAGAAGGCAGAACAACAGACAAAAAAATAGCTGAAGAGCTTACCAATAAGGCAGTCACAATTCTCGAGTACCAGTTTAGTGAAAAGGAGGTTCCAACAGTTGAGGAAGTGCAGGATATTGTTGAAAAAGTCTTGATTAAGTCAGGGCATGCAAAAACAGCTAAGGCTTATATTCTTTATAGGCAACAGCGTGCTAAGTTAAGGGAAACAAAGGATATGTTCGTGGATGTAGGAAAAACAATAAAAAGTTATATGCACCAGGAAGACTGGAGAGTAAGAGAGAACAGCAATGAGGACTACAGCTTTTCTGGCTTGTTGCTTTATACAGCAGGGAAGGTAATTGGGAATTACGCCCTGAATGAGATTTATACTCCCGAGATAAAGGAAGCTCATGTTAAGGGATATTTTCATATTCACGACTTAAGCAATGCTGTAATTGGTTATTGTGCTGGGTGGTCACTAAAAAAATTATTGGAAATAGGTTTTGGCAATGTGCCAAATAAGGTTGATTGTAAGCCTGCCAAGCACATGAATACTGTAATACACCAGATGGTGAACTATATAGGATGTTTGCAGATGGAATTCGCAGGAGCACAGGCATTTTCTTCTGTTGATACTTTACTGGCTCCTTTTGTTAAGGCAGATGACCTTTCTTTTAAAGAAGTTAAGCAGTGTATACAGCAATTAGTTTTTTCATTGAATATTCCTAATAGGTGGGGATCACAATATCCCTTTAGTAATCTGACATTTGATTGGACAGTTCCGGAAGACATGAAAGATGAAAAGGCAATAGTCGGTGGTAAGAAGCAGGATTTTACTTATGGGGATTGCCAGAAAGAGATGGATATAATAAACAAAGCCTTCCTGGAAGTAATGTTAGAAGGAGACGCAAAAGGAAGGATTTTCTCTTTTCCAATACCAACTTATAATTTAACGAAGAATTTCAACTGGGAAAGTGAAAATGCTAAATTATTATTTGAGGTTACTGCAAAATATGGACTGCCATACTTCCAGAACTATATTGGTTCTGATTTAGATCCAAGAAGCATACGCGCTATGTGCTGCAGACTTAATCTTGACCAGAGTCAATTGATTAAAAGGCCAGGAGGAATGTGGGGTCCCGGGGATGCCACAGGCTCTGTTGGTGTTGTTACCATAAACATGAATAGATTAGGATATGAGGCAAATACAAAAGAAGAGTTTTTTGAGAAATTATCCTATTATATGAGTTTAGCGAAAAATTCATTGGAGATTAAGAGAGAAATAGTGGAAAGGAATTTGAAGAATGGTTTAATGCCCTTTACAAAAACTTATTTGGGAACTTTTAGGAACCATTTCTCAACTATTGGTTTATGCGGCATGAATGAATGCTGTCTGAATTTTTTGGGTAAAGATATAAGTTCCAAAGAAGGGACTGAATTTACTGTTGAGGTATTGAAGTTTATGAGGGATAAGCTGGTTGAATTCCAACAGGAAACAGGGAGTTTGTATAATTTAGAGGCGACACCTGCTGAGAGCACTTCATACAGATTAGCAAGGTTAGATAAAAAGATGTACCGTGATATTATAACAGCAGGAGAGAAAGAGCCTTATCTTACAAATTCAACTCAATTAGCTGTGAATAACACAGACGATGTTATAGCGGCTGTAGAGCATCAGAATAAGATACAGCCTTTGTATACAGGAGGAACAATATTCCATACATTTTTAGGAGAAAAGGTAAGTTCAGGGGAAGCATGCAAGCAATTAGTTAAGAAGATTGCATCTAACACCCAGCTGCCATATTTTTCAATAACTCCAACCTTTAGTATTTGCCCTGAGCATGGTTATATCAGAGGAGAGGTTACTAAATGTCCTCAATGCGGGATTGAAACAGAGGTCTATTCAAGAATAGTAGGTTATTACAGGCCAGTAAGGCAGTGGAATAACGGAAAGAGAGAAGAATTTAAAGATAGGTTAGAGTTCAGCGAAGAAAAAGCACTTGGAAGAAAAATAGAGGTCAGGGCTGTTGTTGAAGATAGTGGAACGACATCTGTTGAAGCAGAAGAGTTAATTTCTAATGATGATAGCATTATTAAAAGATTTAGGATATTCAGCTTGCCAAATTGCGATAAATGTGCAGCTGCAAGAGAGTATCTAAGTGAAAAGGCAGAAGGAGAGACAGTAGACTTGGGCTCTGGTGGGGGGTTGAAGGAATTTAGAGACGTTTACAGGAAACTGAAAAATAAGATACACAGAAATGAGGATGGGAGTCTGCCAATACCTACAATATTGCTTTATGACTCTAAAGGCAACCTGGTTACAGTAGCTCATAATGTTGATCAGGTTAAGCAGATAGTTTAAGATTCTTTTTATTATTAAAAAGAAGATATTAATTTTAATTATAGCAAAGAGCACAAATATTTGAGCAATAACTAATGCTCTTTGCTTATTAATAAAAGACAATTTTGGGATAAAAAATATTTATCTTTTATTATAATTAGAAAAATGCCATTAACAATAAAAGGCCTGCAAAAAACAACACTGGTAGATTATCCTGGTAAGATAGCTTGTACTATATTCTTACCTAAGTGTAATTTCAGATGCGGATTTTGTTATAACAAGGATTTAGTTCTTGATTATGACTCTTTGCCAACTATTTCCGAGGAAGAGATTCTTATTTTTTTGGATGGAAAGAAAAAATGGTTAGATGGTGTTGCATTTACTGGCGGTGAGCCTTTGTTGCATAAAGAATTGCCTTTGTTTATCAGGAAGATAAAGAAAATGGGTTTTTTGGTAAAAGTAGATACTAATGGTAGTAATCCTGCAATGTTAAAAAAGTTAATAGACAACAAATTAGTTGATTATGTTGCAATGGATATTAAAGCGCCATTAGAGAAATATGACAAAGTTACTGGTGTGAAGGTTGATAAGGAGAAAATTAAAGAGAGTATTGATATTTTAAGGAAGAGTGATATTGATTCTGAGCTAAGGTTAACTTGTGTTCCTACTATTCATTCGAAAGAAGATATCAGGAAGATTGGTGAGTGGTTAAAAAGCAATAAGAAAATGTTTATCCAGCAGTTCCAGCCAAAGAAGAAGATGATTGATAAATCTTTGTTAAAGGTTAAGCCTTTTTCTAAGGAAGAGCTGGAGGGATTTAAGAAGATTTTGGAGCCATCCTTTGATGAAGTAATGGTAAGGACTTAAGTATTCTATTGTATAAAGATTTATAAAGAAATATTCATTCTCGAGGAAGTATGAGTGTAGATAATGTTTTATTAGGAAGGCCTCTTGTTCTGGCGTTTGATTATAGGGCTCTGGAAGCTAAAGGTGCTATAATCGCGATTCTTGAGAATTTAGGGTATGAAGATATTTTTTACGAATTTGGAATAAAGGAGGAATTGACTATCCGTATTAAAAGGTTAGCAAAAGAGGCCGGAAAAAAGAATGAGAGCGGTTATGAACAATTCTTAAACTATGTTCTAGGTCCAAAGAAAGAATCCCCAGATCGTAAGATAATGCTTGAAAGAATAATAGAATTTGCTGGCTTAAACGTAAAAGTTGATAATCTCATGCGAGATAGATATATTTTTTATGACATGGGGACTTATCTTTCTGTAGAAGAGGATAGAATGGATGCTGTAGATGCTGCAAAATTAGCTATTAAATTTGCAGATGGTTTTCCTGTTATATTAAGCTGTATGAATGGGCAGGTAATGAATGCAACTGCTGCGGGATTAAAATATATGCCCACATTTGGTTATGCAGTTAAAGCAGTAGAAATGGGAAGGCAACATAATGATGCAAAAGCTTTAATTATTCCCGGAGATATTGAATTTATGCCAGGTGAGACCAATATTGGAGGAAAATTAACTGAAGATATCATAAAAACATTTCTCCAAACTAAGTATAATCCAGAAAATAGTCCAATAAGAGATAGAAGGAGAAAAAAATGGGAAGCCCTCTAATTCTAAAAACCCAAATCTTTAAAAACTTAGGTATTTAACTTCTTTATTGGGGGTAAGAAATGGAATGCCAGAAGGAATCTAACTTAAAGAATTGTCCATGTTTACATACGGAATGCTCTCATCATGGAATTTGTTGTGAATGCTTAAGGTATCATTTAGGTTTAAATGAGCTGCCTGCCTGCTGTTTTCCTGATAACATTGCAAAGACAGATGAGAGGAGTTTTAAGAAATTTGCAGAAATACATAGCTAAAATGGCAAAGAAGATTAATTGCAAAACAGCAAAAGGGAAGGTTTGTGAAATAGTAAAGGGCAGGGTCAGATGCAAAAAGAAAAAATTAAAGGTTTGTGTTGAAAAATGAGCGAAATAAAAAGGCCGTCATGGGATGAGTATTTTATGAAGATAGCCATGCTTGTAGCTGAAAGATCAACATGCAGAAGGCATCATGTTGGAGCAGTTATTGTAAAAGATAAGCAGATATTAACCACAGGCTATAATGGTGCTGCGGCTGGTTTAAAAGATTGTTTAGAGCTAGGTTGTTTAAGAGAGGAAAAGAATATCCCTTCCGGAGAAAGGCACGAGATTTGCAGGGCAATACATGCAGAGCAGAATGCCATCATACAGGCAGGGCTGCACGGAGTTAATATAGAAGGAGCAACCATCTATTGTACTCATGCTCCATGCATATTATGCGCAAAGATGCTGGCTAATGCCAGGATAAGAAGGTATGTCACTTATGGCGATTACCCTGACCAGAGCGCAAAGGAATTGCTACAGGAAGTGGGAATAGCCTTTGTCAAATTGGATAAGCCAGAGGAAAAAATTAATACGCTGGAATAATTATTACTACTCCAGAATAGAAATATTTAAATATAAGCTATCTATTTACATATTATAAAATGGGGGAATCAAAACTTAGCTTTTTCATTACAGATATTATCTTGTTAATAGTATTTCTGGGACTTGCAAGAATAATATTCCGGCTTAGCGGATTTGGTTTTCTTCTGGAACTATTGGCTTTACTAATTTTGCTTTTTATTGCATTTATCGCTCTAATTCCAGCATATTCCGGCTCAAAAGGTGGCTGGGGTTTTCTGTCAGGTGTTTTTCTTTTGATACTTTTGGATTTGCTAGTTATTTATGTTAGGACTAATATGTCAGGGACGGCATTTTTAGGAACTTTGTTATTTGCAGCAATTGGTTTTGTCATTTCTATTGCGAATATCAAAAAGGAGGAAGAGTATGAAGAGCCGGTTGAAGAAGAGAAAGAAGAAACGGTTTATACTAACTTTGAGCCTGGGAAGTATGTTGCAAGCAAGACAGGCTCTACTTACCACATTCCTAAGTGTGACTGGGCAAAGAAGATAAAGAAGAAAAACCAGGTATGGTTTGATGATGAGAAGGAAGCAAAGAAGAAGTTTAAGGCTCATTCTTGCGTTAAATAGAAAAATATTTATTCTAATTAGTTTATTCGTAAATTAATGAAAAAAGAGTTCATAATTGGCTTTTTTATCGGTATTTTCTTATATTTATTTATATTTGGTATAAAAGTTATTAAGGTTCTGGTAAGGGCTAAATGGAAGTTTAATATGATACGGCATGGCTTATTTAATACATTTAATGAGCCGAATTTTGTGTTAACACAGTTATTAATCATTCTGTTATGTGTTATTGGAAGTGTAACTTTGTATTATTTATATAAGAAAGGCTATTTTCTCCAGAAATAAACAATAAGCCATAAAGCCCCTATTGTAATGCAGGAATCAGATATATTGAAGGCGGGCCATATCCTAAAGTCAATAAAATCAATTACATGGCCTAAAAAAACTCTATCTATAAGATTTCCAATTGCTCCTCCCAATATCAAGGCTATTGGAATATGGATTTGTTTTTCTTTTATGATTCTGTCAAAGTAGAACAGTATTATTCCGATAATTATTAGTGAAACAAATATCAAAATAGCATTCCAGCCTTTTAATATTCCAAAGCCTGCTCCTGTGTTTTGGATGTAGGTCAGATGGATGATATCTTTGATTATAGGGATTGATTGCGATGGTTGTATGTATTTAGAGACTATGTATTTAATTATTTGGTCTAGAAGAATAACAATGATGGTGAGTGAAGATATAAACAAGATGTTTTTATTTTTCATAAGAAGGTGATTATTTAAGAATTATATAAACTTTACCATCCCCTCTTCTTTTCATGCTCACCATAAGCTAATCTTTCCAGATTGGCTATTCTCTGATTGATGCTGTCCAGGGTGTACCTTATTGAGTCCAGCTTTGCAGAAACAACCTCAAACTTATCATTCTGATAATCTCTTTCGGTTGGTTGAGGTGGCTGCATTGGAGCTCCAAAAGGCTGCTGCATAGGAGATGGCTGGCCAGGAGGTTGTGTAGCTTGGGGCATACCTCCAAAGCCTGTATCTTCCGGCATCCCTAAGTTCATGTTTTGATCTAATCCTAAGTCTCTTTGCATTCCAGGTTGTTTAGGTAAGCCTAAATCAGGACCCTTAGGTTCCATAGGACCTAAACCTAAATCTGCTCCAAAATCTTTTCCTAGGCCTAAATCATCTTTTTTCTTCCAGAAAGCTAATTTACCAAAGATACCCATAACCTACAACCTCTTTTTTTAGTCACGTTATATTTTTTCTTTTGTATATAATGTATGTAATACATTATATGCTCAAGAAAATTTATTTTTAAATTTTCTTGTTGCTTTATTTACTGTTTGATTAGTCTCTACTATAACATACGATGTGGCTTTATCTTTTCCTTTCTCTAGCATTGTTTCAGATTTTTCTAGTATATAATTCTTTCCTTTTTGCAGCATGTTTGTTTCTGGGAAAAATATATTTGTTATTATTATGAAAATGATGATTACTAATGCAATAAATAAGGCAAGTTTTACAGCTTTTTTTAGTAGGGTAAAAAGAAGAGCAGCTATTATTATTGCTATGACCAAGATCATTAAGAGTTTTAACATACTAACCTGTCCACTTGCCCCTGCTGACTCCTAAGATGCTCTTGCAGTGGGGGCAAGAATACATTATCTCTTGTTTTAAAAATCCAATTCCTTTTTTCTCAATTTCTATGCTCTCTAAAGAAACTTCTCCCTTGCAATATGGGCATTTTGCCATGGAGAAAAAGGAGATTGTTGGGTTATATAAATGTTTTTATAGTTTTTTACAAATTTTCTTGATAGGACATTTATTACAAACTGGCTTCTTTTTGCAATAATTTTTTCCTAATTCCACCAGTAAAGCATGATATTCTTTGAATAATGGTATGTCTTTTGGCAGATTATTCATAAATAACTTTTGCCATTCTTTGTAGTCTTTTGCTTTACAGCCCAGCCTTTCAAAAATTCTTTTTATGTAAGCGTCTATTACAAAGAATGGTTTGTTATAGGCATACAAGAGGATAGAGTCAGCTGTTTCCGGGCCTATGCCCTTTACTTCCAATAGTTGTTCTCTTTTTGGTTCTTTGTTTTTTGATAAAAAATCAGCAATTATCTTTAATCTTTCTGCTTTTTGGTTGTAATAGCCTGCTGGTTTAATCAGTTTTGCAAGTTTTTGTTTTTTAATTCTCTTTATTTTATTTATATCAATTAAATTGTTTTTGCTTAAATTGTAAAGTGCTTTCTCAACATTCTTCCACGAAGTATTTTGGGTTAAAATTGCTCCGATTATTATTTCGAATATATGATTTGCTGTTTTTGGCTCTCCGGCATAATGTTTTGATTCAAAGCCTTCTAATGTTAATGGCCACCAGCCTTGTGGGCCTAATGATTTATAGAGTTTATTGTAAACTAATTGGATTTTAGCCATAACAAAAGAAATAATATATCAGTATTTATGATTTTTGGTTTAGAGAATTTAAGAAATTAAAACAGCATTAACAACTCCTTCCTGGCCAGGCCTGGAGGTTATTCTTGCTTTTCCCAGCTCTGTCTCTATTATTGTACCTTTTGTCATTATGTTTCTCCTTACAAAGTGTCTGTTGGCAGGATTCTCTATTGTATTTTTTATCTTTGCTTTTTTTGATTTTTTTGTTTTAGGATCAACAACATTTGCGTATTCTTCGCTTAATAATCTTAATTTTTTGTTGCCGCCTAAGGTTCTTATATTCTGAAGCCTTTTTTTGCCTAAGCCTGTAAGAGAAGGAATTCTGCCTAATTCATATTTTTTATAGGATCTATAATTCTTATATCTGGAGCCTCTTGGACTTCTCTTTCCTCTTCCCTGGAATACGACCATAGAAAGCAGAATTTCTGTTTTGTTTATAAATCTTATGGAAAGGTTTATACAAAAGAAAAATGCTCTGCATTTTTCTGAGTATAAATGTTCGAAAATGCCTTAAGCATTTTCGATACATTTATATATAGAAAGGATATCTCTTATTCTATTATTTAATTTTTTTAGAGGGGTGTTTTTTATGGCAGAAGCGTCAAGACCTTTGGATGCATTAAATAGAGCAAGGGATAAAAAGGTAATTGTAGAGTTAAAAAACCAGAAGCAGTACGTGGGTAATTTGAAGTCATTTGACATACATATAAATGTTGTTTTAGAGAATGCAGAGGAAAGGGTTGATGGAGAGGTTAAAAGAAAACTCGGTGTTATCTTTATAAGAGGGGATACAATAACTGTAATTTCTCCAGAATAAGGCTATTTCTAAAATGAAAGGTACGGCATCTATGGGTAAGAAGAGCGGAAAGAAGAATATGATACATTGCAGAAGGTGCGGTAAAAGAACTTACCACGTCAGGAAAAAGAGATGCTCTTCATGCGGTTATGGGAAATCCTCAAGGATTAGAAAATACAATTGGCAGAAGAAATGATTTTTATTCCTCGCTTTCATTAAGCAGTGACCTTACGGCAGCTATGCATGCTTGTTTTATTTCCCAGTAGCTGGCTCCCTGGCAGATGGACTCATTCTTTTTTAGCTGGGCTATTTTTTGGTAACATATATCACCAATTAAGACGGTTCTTGTTTCTTCGCATAAGCTTTCGTTTAATGTTTCTACTGCTATCTTACTAACACATTTATCATGGGTCGTATCATTATGGATATAGAAACAGGTGTTAACATCGATTGTATTTCTTGCTATAGCATCATAACATATGTCCTTTTCTAAGATATTTATAATTTTAGTGCATACCATATAGTCATTTTTAGATATTGCAATGTCTTTGTTGCATATATCTGACCAGTAAGATGTTTTTATTTCATTGCACAAAGAAAAATTTTTATTTGCTATAGCTATTTTTGCAATACAATAATCTCTAGACTTTCCCTCTATTGAGAGGCATACCGACAAATCCTTGTTTATAATACCAATCTCAGCAATGCATGAATTCCTTACTGTGTCTGACTGGATAATATTACATGTATCTAACTCCACATTTTCAACTGCTTTATCAAAATAACAATCATCCCTGCTAATTACATCTTTCATGTCTTCACAGGATTTGTTATTAGTGCATCCTACAATCAAAACTAGACCGAGTAACAGTAAAATAAGGATAATTCTTTTCATTTGGGTGTTTTGGTTGATAAGTTCTATTTAAAGATTATGAATCTTTATGGCATAAGTTTTAGTAATGTTTTTAAATAATTGTAATACTCTTACTCTTATGCGGAGATGCCGGAGTGGCCAAACGGGTATGGCTTAGGACCATATGGCTTAGTGCCTACGGGGGTTCGAAATTCCAGAAGAACGAAAGTCCTCCTCTCCGCATACATACTTCTAAGTCAATGCGGTGATACAACCTTTATAAACAAACTCTTCTTCTTTCTTAAAATGTATTCTCATTTCCTTGATAAAAATGTTAAAGCAAGGGAAGTATTTTGGCATTATTTTGCAGTTCTAGGTGGCGCAACTAGGATTGTGGTAGAATGCCATAACAGAGGCCGATGACGAAGTGATTATACCTATTTTTATTATTTTATAGTGGTCATAAAAGAAAAGTTTAAATATTTGGGTATATTACTTATAACCTATGGAAACATTAGAAAAAATATTAATATCCGCATTGGCTACTATTATGACTTTTAGCCCAGTCAAAGCACAAACATCTACACAAAAAAAACTCTCAATACCTAATCCTACTGTTTCAGCAAAGAATTCTGAAGTTGATATCCTGCATCTCGTTGAAGGTGTAAATGCTGCTATTAAAAAATTAAATTATAATGAAACATCTAAGGAAGAATATAAGAAAAAATATGGTAGCTACTGGGATATACCTCTTTCTGTTAGTGATGAACTTATACGAAGCAACTGGAAGGAAGTAGCAAGAGCTTTAAACGCTATAAAACTTCTCTTCAGAGCAGGGGAAGGGGAAAGAGTATTAGGCTCCATAGACGAACTTTTGCATATAGATTGTGTTAACCCTTCGGAAAGGTTTGAATTGTTCAAAACTCTTGAAAAAATAGCTATTAATGGGAACCAAAATGCTATTGAAATTATGGTTGGGTATCGCCCAAAAGAATTACCTTACGATGATTATTACCACCTATCCTCCTTGGGGGGAGTATTGATCTCTGATAAAACACCTCAAGATTTAAAGGACTTAATTGTAAAATCATTTGTTGATCTATCAAAAAAATATAAGGGGGCTACTCAAAAAGATATATTAAGAATGAATGTTTCTATGAGTATTGTGAGAAGTGAAAACATGCAAGCCCATAATCTAGAGCAATTATTGCCTATAGTTATAAGCGGTTACATCAACGCATCCCTAAGCTTAGGACATTATATTGAAGACTGGTCTGTGAAAGCTATGCAGGAGTCTTATGAAAGAAAAGATGTTAATCCTCAACTAACTGAATTAGAAAACGGAGTTTATAAATTAATTGGAGGTACTGACTTCAAGAATTATGGGTGGCTTTTATGGATAGGTTTAATGAATAATGCATACCATAACGCCCACGAGAAAAATGCACAAGAATTAATTCAAAAAAATAAAAAATTATTAGATAATAATTTATATATTTTAAAAAAGGTATCACCAAAGCAAGCAGAGAAAATATTCTTTGGTCTCTTCTCACCTGATGAATTTAGGGAAGGATATCGGACAGGAATTACCAGTGCAGGTGGAATAGCTGGTAATCTTACTCATGAATACGCTTTAATAGAAATATTACAACAGTATCCAGAAATTAAAGCTGTTTTAGATAGTATTCACCCAAATCAGGATACAGCTAAAGACTCTAATCTAACATTCTTGAATCAGGGACTACTTCAAATAAGACTAAGTAACTACCCTAATCTAACACGTGAACAAGTCAGAAAGAAGGAGATGAATATAGTGAAAGCTATTGGGGAACATGGAAATGAGACTGAGAGAGCACTTTACCAGAAACTTTTTTAACCAAATTGATAATAATTTTGATTTTATTTCATGATCAACTAATTTAGCGTTTTATATAATTCTTATTCTTCTCTAACCAATGAACAGGAGGTATTCTAAAATGTCAAACAAAATAATCCTATTACTCTTACTCCTCCTAGCCATACCTCTAGCCTATGCAGAAGAAGGTGAAGAAGAAAAATGCGGAATAACTAATTTAGCTACCCGCATCCCTGAAAAGTTTTATTCTTACACACTAGGAATAATCAACATGCCTTTACAGCCTTTTCTTAGCATGGTAATTGATTTATCTAAGGCGACTTTGATTTTTACCCTCTACATTAAAAAAATCTGTTGTAGAGGGTAAGATTTATATCCCCTTTTAGTTTTATTTATCGCGGATGAGATGAGCGAATATTATTGGGATAACTTTCTCTAGGGGGTGCAAAGATGAAAACCTTAACAAAACATCTTTGGTTCAATACAAAAAATAGAATTGAATTTGTTAATATAACAGATGAGATAGAAGAGATCGTAAAAGAAGCTGGGGTTAAGGAAGGAATCGTTTTAGTTAATGCTATGCATATTACAGCCTCTGTTTATATTAACGATGCAGAATCTGGCTTAATTAATGACTTCCAGAAATGGCTTAAGAAATTAGCTCCTACTGATAAGAGCCTGTACCAACATAATCTAACAGGAGAGGATAATGGTTATGCTCATTTGTGGAGAACAATAATGGGCAGAGAAGTTACAGTTGCAATAACAAATGGTAAATTAGATTTTGGTCCATGGGAGCAGATTTATTATGCAGAGTTTGATGGGCAGCGTAAAAAGAGGGTTTTAGTGAAAGTTATTGGAGAATAAAAGTTTCCAGCATACAAATTAGTATACTAGCATAATATTATCATATTTTCCAAACCAAAACTATTTAAATATCCTATTCAGCAAAATAAAAATAGTGGGGGGTGGTAGTATTTTTTTACAAAATAAAACTAAAGGTAGTTCTAAGGTAGATATAGTTAGATGGCACGATAATTTCTACATTCACAAGCAGATTGAGACGAGAAATGGACGATTATTTATGCGATTGAAGAAGAGAGCATTAAATACTATTCATGCCTAAGAAATGCATCATTTGCGGGAATGAAGCTGAGTTTTGCATTAAAGGTAGTAGCGAGAGCTATTGCAGAGTATGCGCTGAGGAGAACTTTGATGATCTGGGGTATTTGGAGGAGATTTAATAAAGTTGCTATCTGCTTCTTTTAACTCCGATTCTTGGGCAATATATGCTTATTGGGCATTTAGAACAAAAAGGAGAAATCGGCTGGCAAATTGTCTTACCAAACAATACAAAAATACCATTGAATTCTTTCCAGTATTTTTTAGGTAATATTTTTTCTAACTCTTTTTCTGTTTTTTCAGGAGTCTTTGTCTTTACCCATCCTAATCTGTTAGGAATTCTGTGACAGTGGGTGTCTATAGGCAATACTGTTTCATTAAAGGCAAAATTCAAAACAATGTTTGCTGTTTTTGGTCCTATTCCTTTTATTGATAAAAGTTTTTCTTTTGTTTTTGGAACTTTTCCATTAAATCTTTTAAGAATTTCAGAAGAAACGTGTTTTAGTGTTCGTGCTTTTTTCTTGTAATGCCCTGAGCTATAAACCAATTTTTCTAATCTTTTAACTGGAAGTTTTATAATTTTTCTTGGGGTGTCAGCAACTTTAAAGAGTCTTTTTGAGACTTTTTCTGTGTTTTTATCCTGTGTTCTTAATGAGAGTAAGCATGAAATTAAGATTTTGAATGCATCTGGTTTTTTCCGCATTCTGTTTAATGTAGTTCTCTCTGTGAAGTTGAAATGCTTTTCTAGAATATGCATTATTTTGTCCATGTTCTTAATCATTTCCCGGCCTTCTTTTTAGCTCTTTCCATAAAAAATTTAGAGACAGGACAACCTATGTAAGACTGTTTGCAGTTAGGACAAATAAGCTCACCATAAAGAAGAGAGTTGCCAAAAAACATTACAATCACCGGCCAAACAGCCACTACAAGAATAAACCAGTTAAAATCCTTTATAAGCAGATATATGCCTGCAATTAAAGGTATAAAATTCACTATGGAAGGAATTATAAAATCTTTTAAGCCAACTGTCTTTTCAGTGAACTTTTTAGGATCTCCTTTTTTAAGAAAAATCTTTGCCAGTTTCCCTCTTCCACAACCACAAAGCTTTCCATAATAATAGCAGTGCCTGCAGCCTTCTTTATAGACAGAAAACTCCTGGTACAATATGTAAATTACAAACAGGTATGCTAAAACAGGCCATATTAGGTACAGTAAGTAGAATCCTGCAAGATATACCGACCATACCACTATGTTAAATGCTAAAACAATCCATAAAGGATAAGTTTCAAAACCTTTTTTCATTTTACCCCCGTTAAATATTTTTTTGTTATATTCTCTTTATAAAAAGATAAGAAAAATAAAAACTTAATCTTTAATAGCCTTATTCATCTCCTTGAGCATCTTTTTCATGTCTTCTTCTTTCATTCCATGAGCCATGCTGCCTTGCTCTATTGTTTCAAAAGCTGCAACATGGCAGCCTATGCAGTGAAGACCATGTTTCATCATTATTGGAGCTGTCCCTGGATATTTCTCTAAAACTTCTGAGAAGCTCATTTCTTTCTTTATCTTATCTTCTGCCATTTATGCCATCTCTGTTACTTTTATAGCTTCCACAGGACACGCGTCTGCTGCATCCTTATTACAGCTGATATCATCAACCTCTGCCTGTTTTGGCTTTGCTTTGTCGCCATCCATCTCAAAATTATCGCATTGCGCAGCGCATGCTCCACATCCTATGCATTTTTCCTTGTCGACTTCTATTTTGTATTTTGCCATTTTACCACCTCAAAATTCTTCAAAATCCTCCATTTGTTTTAAATAGCCTTTTCTTCTCAAAAATTCTATCTGTGCTTTGGTGTATTTATAGAGAACATCTCCCTTATCATCTCCGCTATATTCCCAAGGCTCAACTATTATTAAGTCGCCTTCTCTTACCCATAACCTTCTTTTTAATCTTCCTGGGATTCTGCAGACTCTGCTTTTTCCATCAAAGCATCTTACTTCCATCCTAGAGCCTCCCAACCGTCTTTGTACAATTCCAAAGCACTGTCTTCCTCTAGGTAAGTGGATCCTGGTAATCTGTTGTTGCAGTTCTTCCTGTCTTGCCTGTTCTTCTTTCTTTTTGCTCATTTTTTTAAAGTAGATATAGTCTATTTATAAGTGTTTCTATAACTCAAACTCATTTTGAGTTTGAGGAATAGGAAACTTAGTATATTGTAAATTTCCTATGAAAACCTTTTTATACAACTTATCTTCTTCCTAGTATAGTATGAAAAAAAGAGGTTTAAATTTACCCAAACAAAGGACTTTTACAGGACCTGCTTTAGTCTGGAAGAGGTTATTGGCTTTCTTAGCTGATTTACTGATTATTAATCTGGTGTTATTTTTTCCTTTTAGGAAAATTATATCAAAATCAATACCAGAGTTCAGCTCTTATTCTGAGGCTTATAAGTTTCTTGCCGCTAATCAAGGCTATACTACAACTTTAACGATTGTTTCCCTGATAATGGCTTTATTCGCTTTATTATATTTCGCTTTGCTTGAATACAAGATCCAGCAAACACCAGGTAAGATGTTGTTTAATATATCTATAGTGAGTGATACAAAAAAATTAGGGTTATGGCAGTTTATTGTAAGAAGTTTATTTGTTATTCCTATATTTCCTTTCTTTTTGTTATGGGTTATAGATCCATTATTTATGTTTTTTACAAAAACCAATCAAAGATTAAGTGAGGTTTTAAGCAAGACAAAAACTATAGAAATGTATGTAATCGGGTGAGAATATGAAAAAAGAAGAAAAAAGGAGTAAATGGTCAAAAGCTATTAAGATAATCATAATATTAGCTATATTAAGTTTTATTGTTGCCTGGTTTTTTTCCCTCTTTATGGAGGAAGATTTTGATTTTAAGGAAGGGAATGTTGCTTTAATTCCTATCAAGGGAGTTATAATTTCAGAAAGGTATAATCTCTTTGGCCAGGAGGTTGCGGATTCTCCGACTATTGTGGAGTTGATAGAGAAGGCTGATAAAAACCCAAGAATAAAAGCAATGATTTTTGAGATTAATTCTCCTGGCGGAGCACCTGTTGCAACAGAGGAGATAGCCAGAGCCATTGAGAGTAGCAATAAAACAACAGTTGCATGGATCAGGGAAATAGGAACTTCTGCCGGCTATTGGGTAGCTTCAAGCTGTGATAAGATTGTTGCCAGCAGGATGTCTGCTACAGGCTCTATCGGAGCTACAATTTCTTACCTCGAGTTTTCCGGATTATTAAATGATTATAATGTGACTTACCAGAGACTGGTTGCTGGGAAATATAAGGACATAGGCACGCCTTTCAAGGAATTAAGCAGGGAAGAAAAGATGTTATTGCAGAATTACCTCGATAAATTGTACGGGTATTTTATCAGCGCAATAGCTAGGAATAGAAATTTGTCAGAGGAAAAGGTTAAGGAATTAGCCACAGGGATGTTTTATTTAGGAGAAGAGGCAAAAGAGATGGGATTAGTTGATATTTTGGGAGGAAAAGAAGAAGCTATAGGGATAATTGAGCAGGAACTTAATATCACAGCAGAGCTTGTTGAGTATAAAAAGGAGCCTACACTAGCAGATATATTAGGGAGTGTTTTTTCCCAACAATCCTTTTTTATTGGAAAAGGCATTGGTAATTCTTTATTAGAAGCTAGGAATTATAGGGGGATTGAAGTCTGGACTTAGGTTTTCTTATTTTGTTTTATCATGTATTTTTTAATATAGAAAAGCTTATATATAAGCTTATATAAATTTATATAATATATGGGAAAACAGATTATTTCAATGAATGTTGATTCTAAAGTGTATTCTAAATATTCAGAAGTGTGCAAAGAAAAAGGACTTATCATGTCAAAGCAGATTGAGAATTTTATGAAAAGGTTTTTGGAGAAAGAAGAATGAGAAAAAGGGGAATTTTAGCCATGACAATGATATTTTTAGTTTTTATAGTTGCTGTTAGCTCTGCAAACAAGGAGGCAGAGGAAAAAAAGGAGTATGTTCCGGGGGAGTTGCTCATTAAGTACAAGGATGATAATGAGGTAAAAAAAGAGGATAGATTGTTATCGGTAAAATCAACAGCTTCTTTGGAGAAAAAACATGGTGTGGTATCAGAAGAAAAACTATTTAAAAGTAAAGAAGCAACTAGTTTAAACAAAATACATAAATTGAAGTTTAGAGAAGATGCAGATATAGAAAGAATAGCGGAAGAATATTCCAAACTGCCAAATGTAGAATATGCAGAGCCTAACTACATTTATCATATCTTTTATCAGCCTAATGATCCTTCTTTCTCTTCTCAATGGGCCCTTACAACAATAAGAGCAAATGAAGCATGGAATATCACTAAAGGAAATTCCTCAGTTATAATAGCGATAATTGATACTGGTGTTGACTGGGATCATCCTGATTTAGCAGCAAATATCTGGAATAATACTGATGAGGACTGTGATGACAGCACAGATTTAGATAGTAACGGATATAATGGTGATTGCAGAGGATATGATTTTGTAAATCTTACAGACAATAGTACATGCTGGTCTGGTGAAGAGTGTACAGATGAAGATAATAATCCCATGGATTTTGACGGTCACGGAACGCATTGTTCTGGTATTGCTGCTGCAGCCACAAATAATAGTGTTGGAATCGCAGGTGTTTGTTGGAATTGTAAAATAATGCCTGTAAGAGCAGGTTATAAAGGAAGTGATGGTGATGGATATTTAGAAATAGATGATGTTTCACAGGCATTAAAATATGCTGCAGATAATAATGCTTCTATTATTTCCATGAGTTTTGGGGGGGCCCACTCTGCTGTTGTAGAGGATGCTATAAACTACTCTTATAGTAAAAATGTAACGCTGATTGCTGCAGCAGGAAATGATTATACTAGCTTGAAGAATAATGCGTATCCCGCAGCTTATGATAATGTTATTGCGGTAGCAGGTACCGCAGCTGGTGATGAAATATACGCCCTTTCGAATTATGGAACATGGGTTGATGTTGCAGCTCCAGGTCAGAGCGTGTATAGCACTTACTACAATGATACTTATGACACCAAAACAGGCACTTCAATGGCCTGCCCTCATGTTGCAGGAGCAGCTGGTTTATTGTTAAGTTATAATTCAAGTTTAAATCAAACACAGATTAGAGATTTATTAAACCAGACAGGGAAAATTATTAGTTTTAGTGGCATTAATATACCAAGGATTGATATTTTTAATGCACTTGCTTCATTTGATTCTATAGTGCCAATATGGTCCAACAACGCAACAAACAACACAGCCCCGAAAAAAAATGATACAATACAATTCAATGTGACTTTTAACGACACAATTGGTCTTTCTTTTTACTTTTTTTCATGGAATGATACAGGAACATGGGTTAATGCCTCTAACGGAACGTTAAGTGGAACTTCAGAAGTAATAAGTGTTAATCAAACTGTAACAGCAACAAGAGGTAATGTTGTAAGCTGGAAATTTTATTGCAATGATACAAACAACAACTGGAATATGACGGATGAATGGAGTTTTAGTGTTAGAGATTATTCGCCCAATACACCAGTATTGAATTTTCCTGGTAATAATACAATTATCAGAGTGAATTATACTTTACTAAACTGGACAGCAACAGATAATGATAACAACTCAATGGATTGTTATGTTTATGGAGGTAATCAATCAAACAGTACTTCATTAATTAATATAACAAAGGGTATTGCAAATGGAACTTCTTCTGTTTATAATTGGAGTGATTTAAATGAGACTACATATTACTGGAAAGTGCAGTGCGATGATAATCTGACTAACTCAAGCAACAGCAGTATATACCAGTTTACTGTTGCAATTCCTCCTACTACTTATCCGACTTTAACATCTGTTGCGGATTATGATTCTGACGGTAATATGGAGATAAACTGGAGTGATGACGGAAATGAAAGTGGAGAAAGCTATAGGATTTATAGATTTAGTAGTAATGTAACATCGATAAATAGTTCTGTAACAAATCTTATAACTGGAATTTCAGAGGGAACTCAATTTTTTGAGGATAACGCTACATCTAATGCAACTACTTATTGGTATGCTTTAGTTACTGTTGATTCTGCTGGAAACTATAATGATAGTGTTTTTTCTAATTGTTTGAATGGAACAGCAAATGATACAATAAGGCCGAAAATCCCGCAGGTTGTTAATGTAACTTCGTCTTCTGGTACAACAACAATCAATTGGACTGCTGTCACACAAGATATTAATGGGAATACTGATAATTTTAGTTTAAGTTATAAGGTGTGGTATAAAGCTGCTTCTTCGACTAATTTAAGCAAGGCTTTAGTTAATGAAACTGCAGATTATATAAAAACAGTGTCTGCATCTTCTGTTTGCTCCAGAGATTATTGTAAAACGACCCATAGGTTGAGTTCTACAAGCCAGTATTATTATTTTGTCACTACAATTGATGATGGAGGTAATGAGAATCTAACCCTAGATAATTCCTCTACTGGAAACTATGGAAATGTTACTGCAACTAATGCTCCTTCAACAAGTAGTAATGGTAAAG
>Ga0307435_1000039_pt1 | contig 55306 bp, 32 predicted proteins | sample SalMarWE160470MG_FD_202164 | JGI IMG/M metagenome (GOLD analysis project Ga0307435, IMG submission 202164) | Salt marsh sediment microbial communities from the Plum Island Ecosystem LTER, Massachusetts, United States - WE1604-70 | ecosystem: Environmental > Aquatic > Marine > Intertidal zone >... | reverse complement strand
CTTAGTGAATCCCGATTCGACATTAAAAGTATATTGATTCTTTCCCAATAAACGAAGACTTTTTTCTGTAAATACTGTGTATTTGATTCCATTATCGTATGATAATACTATATTTTAATTTGTATTTGTTTATTGTATTATACCTTTCTATATTCTAGATATATAGAATAGAAGAATCTCGATTTGTCAAGTCTCATGATCGTATCAAGATATATTTAAATTTGGCTCGATCTTTTAAAAGATCGAGCCAAATTTAATTGCAATCAATTATAAGAATAAAGAAGAATTACTGCATTTCGTAACTGATTTTTTCTCTTTCTATTTCGCTTCTTTTTTATTTAGACCTTCTTTATATCTAGTTTTATCTACTTAATCGATGGTATCTACCGGCTTGAAATCGAATGTGATCGCTTTCCATACTTCACAAGCTGCGGCTAGTTCAGGACTCCATTTGCAAGCTGCTCGGATAATTTCATTACCTTCACGAGCAAGATCGCGCCCTTCGTTACGAGCTTGTACACAGGCTTCTAAAGCCACCCGATTAGCTGCTGCACCTGGAGCATTCCCCCAAGGATGTCCTAAAGTTCCTCCACCAAATTGTAATACGGAATCGTCTCCAAAGATTTCGGTCAGAGCTGGCATATGCCAAACATGAATACCCCCCGAAGCCACAGGTATAACACCTGGCATGGATACCCAGTCCTGCGTGAAAAAGATACCGCGAGAACGATCTTTTTCAATATAATCATCGCGCAATAAATCAACAAAACCTAAAGTCATTTCGCGTTCCCCTTCTAACTTACCTACTACTGTACCGGCGTGGATATGATCTCCCCCAGACATACGCAATGCTTTAGCTAATACACGGAAATGCATACCATGATTTTTCTGTCTATCAATAACTGCATGCATTGCTCGGTGAATGTGAAGAAGTAGGCCGTTGTCGCGGCAATAATTAGACAAAGTAGTATTTGCGGTGAATCCTCCAGTTAAGTAGTCATGCATTACAATAGGAACCCCTAATTCCCTCGCAAATACAGCTCTCTTCATCATTTCTTCGCATGTACCTGCAGTCGCATTCAAGTAATGCCCCTTGATTTCGCCGGTTTCGGCTTGTGCTTTATAAATTGCTTCGGCACAAAAGACAAAACGGTCTCTCCAGCGCATAAATGGTTGTGAGTTTACGTTTTCATCATCTTTGGTAAAATCAAGTCCACCGCGTAGACACTCATAACATGCTCTACCGTAATTTTTTGCGGATAATCCCAATTTTGGTTTAATAGTACATCCCAATAACGGACGACCATACTTGTTCAACTTATCCCTTTCAACTTGGATACCATGAGGCGGACCTTGGAAAGTTTTTGCATAAGCAGCAGGAATTCGTAGATCCTCCAAACGTAGAGCGCGTAGGGCTTTGAAACCAAATACGTTACCCACAATGGAAGTAAACATGTTAGTAACAGAACCCTCTTCAAATAGATCTAACGGATAAGCTATATAACAGATATATTGACTGTCTTCCCCAGGAACGGGTTCGATGTGATAGCATCGTCCTTTGTAACGATCAAGACTGGTAAGTCCATCAGTCCAAACAGTTGTCCATGTACCAGTAGAAGATTCCGCAGCTACTGCAGCCCCTGCTTCTTCAGGCGGAACCCCGGGCTGAGGAGTTACTCGGAATGCTGCCAAGATATCAGTATCCTTGGTTTCGTATTCCGGGGTGTAGTAAGTCAATTTATAATCTTTAACACCAGCTTGAAATCCAACACCTGCTTTAGTTTCTGTTTGTGGTGACATAAGTCCCTCCCTACAACTCATGAATTAAGAATTCTCACAACGACAGGGTCTACTCGATATGGACTAAGCGTAAATTTTGAAAAAATCTAAAAAAAAAAAAAAAAAAGATATTCAATTAATATCAACTCATTAAATAAAAAAGGGAGTATGCTTAAGTTAATGAATATGTTTCATTCATATATAATGCGTACACCCTGTGTACGTTCTATCCTATAGGAATTCTACTATAGGAATTCGATAGGGATTGAGTTGTTGTTATGGTAAGTTAACATGGTTCATTATTAAACCATAGATTTGATTCACCAAATCCATCATTATTGTATACTCTTTGATAGATATAGCGCAACCCAAACTAATCCCTTAATTCTTATTTTACAATTTTAGAAGTTCTTATCTTAATAAGCCCCTTTCTTATTTTGAATCTAAATACCTAAATACTAAGAAAATTCTCTGTTGACAGCAATCTATGCTTCACAGTAGTATATATTTTGTATATCCAAGTCCTAGACAGGAAAGTATAGGAGGCAAAGATCCTTGACAAAAGGAAAAATGTCTATGAAAAATAAGATTGATTGAACTTTCCACCGGACTCATTCCATGAAGTAAACGAGTGAATGGGATTCGCTTAGGCAACAAAATCAAGTGCTAGTCCCCTTTTCTTTTTTATTGAATTAACTAATTCATTTCCTTTTAACTTTTGGATTTTTGGATATTTTTTTTTTATTTGATTTGGCATTATTCAACAAGAAAAAAAAAGAAAAATTTCGAGAAATTCCTTTTTTTAGAATTATGTGATAATTATGAGAACCAATCCTACTACTTCGCGTCCCGGGGTTTCCACAATTGAAGAAAAAAATGCAGGGCGTATTGATCAAATTATTGGACCCGTGCTGGATATCACTTTTCCCCCGGGCAAGTTGCCTTATATTTATAACGCTTTGATAGTCAAGAGTCGGGACACTGCCGATAAGCAAATTAATGTGACTTGCGAGGTACAACAATTATTAGGAAATAATCGAGTTAGAGCTGTAGCTATGAGTGCTACAGACGGGTTGATGAGAGGAATGGAAGTGATTGACACAGGAGCTCCTCTTAGTGTTCCGGTCGGTGGAGCTACTCTCGGACGAATTTTTAACGTTCTTGGGGAGCCTATTGACAATTTGGGTCCTGTAGATACTAGTGCAACATTCCCTATTCATAGATCTGCGCCTGCCTTTATTGAGTTAGATACGAAATTATCTATCTTTGAAACAGGTATTAAGGTGGTCGATCTTTTAGCTCCTTATCGACGTGGAGGAAAAATCGGACTATTTGGGGGGGCAGGAGTAGGTAAAACAGTACTCATCATGGAATTAATCAATAACATTGCTAAAGCTCATGGAGGCGTATCCGTATTTGGCGGAGTAGGGGAACGGACTCGTGAAGGAAATGATCTTTATATGGAAATGAAGGAATCTGGAGTAATTAATGAAAAAAATATTGAGGAATCAAAGGTAGCTCTAGTCTATGGCCAAATGAATGAACCGCCGGGAGCTCGTATGAGAGTCGGTTTAACTGCCCTAACTATGGCAGAATATTTCCGAGATGTTAATAAGCAAGACGTGCTTTTATTCATCGATAATATCTTTCGTTTTGTTCAAGCAGGATCGGAGGTATCCGCCTTATTAGGGAGAATGCCCTCTGCAGTGGGTTATCAACCTACCCTTAGTACAGAAATGGGTTCTTTACAAGAAAGAATTGCTTCTACCAACAAGGGATCAATAACTTCGATCCAAGCCGTTTATGTACCTGCGGACGATTTGACCGACCCTGCTCCTGCCACAACATTTGCACATTTGGACGCAACTACCGTACTTTCCAGAGGATTAGCTTCCAAGGGTATTTATCCCGCAGTAGACCCTTTAGATTCAACCTCAACTATGTTACAGCCTCGCATCGTTGGCAAGGACCATTATGAAACTGCGCAAAGAGTTAAGGAAACTTTACAGCGTTACAAGGAACTTCAGGACATTATTGCAATTCTTGGGTTGGATGAATTATCGGAGGAGGATCGTTTAACTGTAGCAAGAGCACGAAAAATTGAGCGGTTCTTATCACAACCGTTCTTTGTGGCAGAAGTTTTTACCGGTTCTCCAGGAAAGTATGTTAGTCTTGCAGAAACAATTAGGGGGTTTCAACTAATCCTTTCCGGAGAATTAGATGGCCTACCCGAACAGGCTTTTTATTTGGTAGGGAACATCGATGAAGCTAGCACGAAAGCTATAAACTTAGAAGAGGAGAACAAATTGAAGAAATGAAATTAAATCTTTATGTACTGACTCCTAAACGAATTATTTGGGATTGTGAAGTGAAAGAAATCATTTTATCTACTAATAGCGGCCAAATTGGTGTATTACCAAACCACGCCCCCATTAACACAGCTGTAGATATGGGTCCTTTGAGAATACGCCTACTCAACGACCAATGGTTAACGGCGGTTCTGTGGAGTGGTTTTGCAAGAATAGTTAATAATGAGATCATCATTTTAGGAAATGATGCAGAACTGGGTAGTGACATTGATCCAGAAGAAGCTCAACAGGCACTTGAAATAGCCGAAGCTAACTTGAGTAGAGCTGAGGGTACAAAAGAATTGGTTGAAGCAAAGCTAGCTCTCAAACGGGCTAGGATACGAGTCGAGGCTATCAATTGGATTCCCCCATCCAATTGAGGACAATCCGAAGGTTTCGTTGATACAAAGAAAAGAAGGGTAGAAAAAGTTATTAGATAGCGAAGCGAAGTAAGTCCAATGCTATCTAGTAATTTTTCTACCTACCTACCTACTATTGGATTTGAACCAATGACTCCCGCCGTATGAAAGCAGTACTCTAACCACTGAGTTAAGTAGGCAATTTATCATCACAAAAGAAGCCGCATTACTTCGATCGATTATAGATCGAATCCTTTTTATAATCAATACCGCTCCATTATTGGTATGGTATATAGTAAATAGATCAAAGGAATATCCTATGGCATTAGAGAATATTCATCTTGACAAGAAATTCTCTATATGTTAAGATATCTCTGACAAGGGCTATAGCTCAGTTCGGTAGAGCAACTCGCTTACACGTGCGCCAATGCTTTTCAAGGGAACTTATTATGCAATGAACATAATTGAGCTTATTGCAAAATCAATGTCTTACTTCATGGATTCGAGAGAATAGGAGAACAGTAGCCTGACAAAAAGTCGGTTCAGTGCGATTCGGGTACCAATTCTGGTTCCTAATCAAATAGAACCCCTATTGATTTGCTAGTTGATAAGGTAAATATCCAGCCCACTCAATGCTAGGCATAATGAGGATAAGGGCCTCCAAAAAAGTTCTTTTCGTTCTATGAACTTTAGGGTGTATGAAGTCTCATAGTGAACTCTTGCAGCGGAACGATAGAGACTCCATTTCACTTAGGTTGATTTAATTTAGGCCGGAGGCAGACCTAAGTCAAGATAATCCTCCTTTGAAACACTTTGGTATTGCTCCTAGATAGATCATAATACAAATAATCAATCAGAGCACAGGGAGCCATCTTATTATCTTTCCGTAAAGAAAAACTATGGCGGATTAACTGATCTTTACATCAGTTGATGAAAGAGCCCAATGCAGAAAAATGCATGTTGGGTCTTTGAAACAGTTCGAATCATTTCTATAATAATCCGTTTGATCTGTTTTACCGAGAAGGTCTACGGTTCGAATCCGTATAGCCCTACTAATATATATGTATATGTCTTTTTTTTAGATTTTAGGATGGATATACTATGTTTCCTTTAGTATAGTTTTCTTTTCCTTATTAGTACTTGTTTGTAGACGCGACGGTCGCTCGTGACCTAGAATAGAGATAAAAGCATTACCATAGACTCATTTATCGAAAATCATAGAGACAGGAAAAGAAAAAAGAATTTCAATCAAATCAATAGAAGGAAAGATCCCTTATCCGCTTTGAATTCGATCCTCCTTGAAATAAAATAGGATATGTCCTTAAACTTTCCTATAATGACTGCAACGATTTTCTCCATTTTTCGAATTCCTACTTTCTTTGAAGTATATTACTATAATATACATTATGTAAAAATATACATTATCTAAAGAGATCCACTTTAAATAGAAAAAATCGAAAGAAAAAAAAGAAAGGGTAAATAATAAAACAGGATATTCTGTTTCATAATTCTGAAATAGAGTTCTTTTTTTTTTTTAATAGTCTCTAACTATCCTTAAATAAAGGATAGAGCAATTCTTTTTTCTAGAGATTCTAGAGAAAACGAGACAAAGTGAAGCAAAAGAGTTTTCTTTGTATAAGAATTAGGTGTATACCATATCTAAATAGAATAGAAATCCAAAAGAAGGATAGTGGGGATTCCATTGGATGAATCCTTAAGCAAGATATGGCACAAAAGAAACAAAAGGTAAAGTAAGCGCTCTTTGGTTTAAGCAAAAGAGATTCTTGTTTCACCGAGGAAAAGAGGGAAGTTCTGGAAAAATTGACAATGCCAACTGAATTGACTAATTTCAGTTCCGCCTATTCCACATTAATGGGAGTACATTTATGTTCCTGCTTCATGAATATGATATTTTTTGGACATTTCTAATAATAGCAAGCCTTATTCCTATATTGGTATTTTGGATTTCAGGACTTTTAGCCCCGATTAATGAAGGACCAGAGAAGCTTTCTAGTTATGAATCGGGTATAGAACCTATGGGGGGTGCTTGGTTACAATTCCGAATACGCTATTACATGTTTGCGCTAGTTTTTGTTGTTTTTGATGTGGAAACAGTCTTTCTCTACCCTTGGGCAATGAGTTTTGACGTATTGGGTGTATCCGTTTTTATCGAAGCTTTCATTTTCGTGCTTATCCTAGTTGTTGGTTTAGTTTATGCATGGCGAAAAGGAGCCTTGGAATGGTCTTAACTGAATATTCAGACAAAAAAAAAAAAGAAGGCAAAAATTCCATTGAGACAGTCATGAGTTTGACTGAGTTTCCGTTACTTGACCAAACAAGTTCCAATTCCATTATTTCAACTACATCAAATGATCTTTCGAATTGGTCAAGACTCTCCAGTTTATGGCCCCTTCTATATGGTACCAGTTGTTGTTTCATTGAATTTGCTTCATTAATAGGCTCACGATTCGACTTTGATCGTTATGGATTGGTACCAAGATCAAGTCCTAGGCAAGCAGACCTAATTTTAACAGCCGGTATGGTAACAATGAAAATGGCTCCCTCTTTAGTGCGATTATATGAGCAAATGCCTGAACCAAAATACGTCATTGCTATGGGAGCCTGTACTATTACAGGGGGAATGTTCAGTACGGATTCCTATAGTACTGTTCGGGGAGTTGATAAGTTAATTCCTGTGGATGTCTACTTGCCGGGTTGCCCACCTAAACCAGAGGCTGTTATAGATGCCCTAACAAAACTTCGTAAGAAGATATCCCGAGAAATTGTTGAGGATCGAACTCTATGTCAAAGTCAAAAAAAAAATCGATGTTTTACTACCAGTCACAAACTTTATGTTCGGCGCAGTACTCATACCGGAACTTACGAGCAAGAATTGCTCTATCAATCACCATCTACTCTAGATATATCTTCTGAAACTTTTTTCAAATCCAAAAGTCCAGTATCTTCCTCCAAATTAGTGAATTAAGAGGTTTTTTGTGCAGAAAAAGAAAGAGCAGTGCAATCTTTCAAACTTACATTTGAAATTGGAAATATTTATACAAAAGGGGGGGAGATCAAGACAATGCAGCAGGGATGGTTATCTAATTGGCTAGTCAAACATGAGGTGGTTCATAGATCTTTGGGCTTCGATCACCGAGGAATAGAGACTTTACAAATAAAAGCAGGGGATTGGGATTCCATTGCTGTCATTTTATATGTATATGGTTACAATTATTTACGTTCCCAATGTGCTTATGACGTAGCACCCGGTGGATCTTTAGCTAGCGTATATCATCTTACGAGAATACAGTATGGTATAGATAACCCAGAAGAAGTATGCATAAAAGTCTTTGCCCAAAAGGATAATCCTAGAATTCCGTCTGTCTTCTGGGTTTGGAGAAGTGCCGATTTTCAAGAACGCGAATCTTATGATATGGTGGGAATTTCTTATGATAATCATCCGCGCCTTAAACGTATCTTAATGCCTGAAAGTTGGATAGGTTGGCCCTTACGTAAGGACTATATAACCCCTAATTTCTATGAAATACAAGATGCTCATTGAATGATAATAAATTCATGTTCACTTATACAACACAACTCTAGATTTTATTCTAGTCAAGGAATATTTTGCTATTCTGTTCCTAGACGAAATGAAATACCTATTATATTCTAATTACTTCCTATTATACAAAAAGGTCCAGATAGACTGATCAAAAAAGGGCTTCGATTTTCCAATTTGGAAAATCGAATATTCATTTCCTTCCTATGAACAGAAAAATACAATGACTCAAAGAAGTTCTTACCACGAACTTTGTACCGCGCACATTACTTAGAACAACTAGGAAAGTCAGTATCAAGAAAAAAAAAATATTCTTAGGAATAACGGAATACAAAATTAATAAGAAATACAAAAATGAAGCAAAGGGCACCTAATCTCACCTGCTTCTATAACTATAAAGAAAAGAACCAGAGATTTTAACCCTAAAGTGTTTAGAGATTTATTTACTTAGTGTATACTAAGTATATTAGTAATGAATATATACCCCAAAGCATCTCGAAGTATTTGTATCAATATCTATTCGGTAGATCTTTTTTTTTCTGTGCCAGGAACCAGATTTGAACTGGTGACACGAGGATTTTCAGTCCTCTGCTCTACCAACTGAGCTATCCTGACCCTTTCTTGTGCATCATCCTAGTAGAGTATTTGCATCTATGTCAATTAAAGGGACTAAAAAATCAATAAAGTATTCCATTCCTAATTTGGAAATGGGGGGGATAGTCCTATGCATTGTGGATGGCTTACTTAATAATACTTAAAAATTTGATTAATAATTGAGATTCTTTGCGGATACTCTAATAAAAAAGAAATCCATTTAATGAATAGCATAAGATCTATTGAGTTCTCTTCGCACTCCTTTGTGAAAGAGTAGAATGAGAAAGCTAATGAATCTTGAACCCATTGATAAAAGAAAAAAGAGGATAAATACTATGGTTAGGGAATAAGGGAGGGTTTGGGGATAGAGGGACTTGAACCCTCACGACTTATAAAGTCGACGGATTTTCCTTTTACTAGAAATTTCATTGTTGTCAGTATTGACATGTAGAATGGGACTCTCTCTTTATCCTCGTCCGATTAATCTTCTTTTTAAAATAAAAAATCTCAAAAACAATGAATTGAAGGATTTTATTATTCAATATTCGAGTGGAATGGATTCACAATAATTCTAAAAAAATTCAGAATTTTCTATTTCCTAATCATTCCTAATTTCATTCTAAAAAATAAATAAAGAACCTATGTTATGATACGGGTTCTGTGATTAATCGTTTGCTATGTCAGGATCTATACGTGTGTATTAGATGTATAAAGTCCTTCTTTCTCTAATTTAGTAATTTAGAGGGAGTTTCATTACCAACACAACGTAATTACACCTCGATTCGTTAGAACAGCTTCCATTGAGTCTCTGCACCTATCCTTTTCCTTTGGGTTCTCGTTTGAGAACCACTTGTTTTTTCAAAAAAGGGATTTGGCTCAGGATTGCCCATTTTTGATTCCAGGGTTTCTCTGAATTTGGAAGTTACCACTTAGCAGGTTTCCATACCAAGGCTCAATACAATCAAGTCCGTAGCGTCTACCGATTTCGCCATATCCCCACTGTCCCTTTTTTCTTTGAAACCTGGATTTCTTGTGCAATTTCCTACATCTCGTAGTTTTTTTTTGAATCATTGAATTCATTATTCGACGTAGTCTAACAGCTCGTCTCTATTCGAGAGACCCCGCTTATTGCAATTCAGAATTGAATTGATTCTACCGTCGATATATTTGCAATTCAATTGGAATCAATATATCCTAAAGTTTTTCTCTCCCCCACCCTCTTCTTTCCTTTTTTAGAGTATTCAAAATCATACTATAACGCTTGATATTCTTTCTTTTTTTTTTCTAATCAGAATTAGAAATTTCATTTGTTATGATTCTACCTTTTCCTTAGTGAAATAGTAATTCTTAAATTATTAACAAAAAAAAAATATTTCCTAAAATGTATGTAATGCTCGAATGAAAATGCCAAGAGATTCACATTTTCTCTTTATTATTCATATAAGTTATTCTTTTCTATGTATTAGATTATTCGTCCAAGCCATATCAAATTGAAAATATCTGAAATCAAATTCAATATAGAAATTGGAATAGATTCTATTAGAAAAATAGATTTGCGAGTTAGAGAAATAAAAAGAAAGTTCAATAAATTCTATAAACCTATTTAAGAATATCGTTTAGTTAAGCATATCAAGCGAACTTCATCCTTATGAAATTTGAGTTTTTTTTTTTCTAAGTAGAATTTCCAATTTCGAACTAGTTAATAACTAAGATTAATAATTAAGATCTGCCATTTTAAAGATTAATAATTAAGATCTGCCATTTTAAGGATTTCCTATATATATTTCTATTTGTTACACTATTTTTGTTATGTAAGCCCACTTAGCTCAGAGGTTAGAGCATCGCATTTGTAATGCGAGGGTCATCGGTTCAAATCCGATAGTCGGCTTTTTTCTCTATTGATGTTCCACGAACAATAATCTCTTATTTTCTCCGAATTAAATGGAGAATCCAGAGTCCATTACGTGGTTCTACCTTACAATTTTGCTAGATGCAAAACATTAAAATAAATAATATATATACAAAAAATTAAGATGTTGATGAAATTCCATTTTTTGTGGTACTTTAGTAGATTTTATTCTGTTTATCCTTTAGTTTAATTCAGTTTTAATTTAATTTCGATGTATTCTGTAATGTAAATACAATGAAATTTATTGTGTAAAATAGAATTTCAATAAAAAAAAAGGAGTCTTTATGTCCCGTTATCGAGGACCTCGTTTAAAAAAAATACGCCGTCTAGGAGCTTTACCAGGACTCACTAGAAAAACGCCAAAATCCGGAAGTAATTTGAAAAAGAAATTCCATTCTGGGAAAAAAGAGCAATATCGTATTCGTCTTCAAGAAAAACAGAAATTGCGTTTTCATTATGGTCTGACAGAACGACAATTACTTAGATATGTACATATCGCTGGAAAAGCAAAAAAGTCAACAGGTCAGGTTTTACTACAATTACTTGAAATGCGTTTGGATAATATTGTTTTTCGATTGGGTATGGCTTCAACCATTCCTGGGGCCCGGCAATTAGTTAACCATAGACATATTTTAGTTAATGGTCGTATAGTTGATATACCAAGTTTTCGTTGCAAACCCCGAGATATTATTATTACGAAGGATAACCAAAGATCAAAACGTCTGGTTCAAAATTCTATTGCTTCATCTGATCCGAGCAAATTGCCAAAGCATTTGACGGTTGATACATTGCAATATAAAGGACTAGTACAAAAAATCCTAGATAGAAAGTGGGTCGGTCTCAAAATAAATGAGTTGTTAGTTGTAGAATATTACTCTCGTCAGACTTGAACTTAACAAAAAAGGAAAGGTTCATAGAATTTTTTTTCCCCTTCCCCTTTCCCCGAATTAAATCAACCTAAGGCTCTTAATTCGTATTTTCCCATTCACCTAGTAGAAATAGATTAACCTTAGGATCTTTTTTCTTTTTTGTTATATTTTACATACCAAAGTAATTTGCTTTAGAGAATTCTATTAACTATTAAATAAAGGTATTGTTGGTCAAAGAAATTGTTATTTGATTTGATACATTGTGATCGGTAACGTTGATGAAACGGAAAGAGAGGGATTCGAACCCTCGGTAAACAAAAGTCTACATAGCAGTTCCAATGCTACGCCTTGAACCGCTCGGCCATCTCTCCTACATAATCTTATTATGGAAAATAAACTGAGTGAATAGCGAGTTTTAGTATTCCTGCAGTACAGGTACAGCCACAACCGCTCGGGGATTCTATGGCTCTATTGGAAAGGAAAAATTCTTTTTTTTATCTAAGTGTGAGGATCTTTTATTTTTTTACTAGGAATTCCGCTCCATCAAAAGTTTTTCTTTGGGGAAAACCTAAATAAAAAGAGAATAGAAGGATTCTAATTATTCCATAAGAAAATAAAGGAACCAAGGAATCCTAGAATTCTATTTGCACAAGGTATGTTACGCCGTACAATCTAAAAAAAAAAGGGTATGGGATAATTAATGACTTTGAAAACGCGAAATAGCTGATGAGAGAAGTTGTTGTCGAGAAATAGGAAAGTGGAATGAAATCCAATCTTAGTCAAATATTTCATATCTGTTCTTGTCCAAACAGAAGGAAAAGGAGACAATTTGAGCTGAGCGGAAAATCAATACCTCTCTTATCTATTTAGAGCATATGGAGCGATTTATAAGAATAAAATGTTTTTATGTTATTTTGTGATAGAATAAAAAGAATTCTATATAGAATGGATTGGGAATTATGCCTAGATCCCGTATAAATGGAAATTTCATTGATAAGACCTCCTCGATTGTAGCCAATATTTTATTGCAAATAATTCCGACAACCTCAGGGGAAAAAAGGGCATTTACTTATTATAGAGATGGTGCGATTTGACTCTTTTTTTATTTTTTTTTAGCCCTACCTACATCTCAGTCTTACGAGAAAGGGAGGGGGTTCGCATAGAGAGAACAAAATTAGTAAAGGAAACCCACGCTTGGGGAAGGTGAGGTGAACTAACAATTCCTTCTGTCGTGTATCCTCGATTGATGTGGCCTTTGATGCTTCAATTGTAGATTTGAGTATTGAGCGAAAGGTTACACCTACAGGATAGGTTCTGTATTACAGGCCAATCCTACTCTACTAGGACCAATAGGCAGCATAGGGGAGAAAAGCACTACACCTCGAAATAGGAATCAACAAGAGAAAAGCTTTGTTAGAAATTAGCCCTTTCCTGATCGGTATTAGGATTGGCAAGAATGGTTGGGATAGCAAACAACCATCAAGTTTGTACGTTGGGTACCCTTATAACCATCAAAGGTAGTTGAAGTGGCTAATTCCTCTAAATAGGAGGCGTTGAGAACAAAGAAATTCCTGGAGCTGTCGTTTTCCTCTAGCATTAATAGAATTCATTGGTGTTAAGAAAAACCTCCTGGGGGAAGGTTGGCTAGAGATTTCTTGGAAAAATACCAGCCCCTTTCGGTCCATAATGAGATGGGACTAATTCGATTTTCATTCTATAGATTTTTTGCTTAGTACTATGTACAGAAGGGAGGAGCCGTATGAGATGAAAACCTCATGTACGGTTTTGGAACGGAGATTTTTTGAATAGAATGAACGACCGTAACGGATGTTGGCTCAATCCGAAGGAAATTATGCGGAAGCTTTGCAGAATTATTATGAAGCTACGAGACTAGAAATTGATCCCTATGATCGAAGTTATATACTATATAACATCGGCCTTATACACACAAGCAATGGAGAGCATACAAAGGCTTTGGAATATTATTTCCGGGCGCTAGAACGAAACCCCTTCTTACCGCAAGCTTTTAATAATATGGCCGTGATCTGTCATTACGTGCGACTATCTCCACTATAGAAAGAAAGAAGAAAAAAAGATGAAATTTTCTAGTATTTACTAGAAAAAGGGCTTTCTACATAGGGATCGTCAAAACAATGATTTTGCCCTATCAGCTGTAGGAAGACTTCACGAGAATCAAAATAAGAAGAAGAGCCTATACTACTACTCTATGGATAAAGTCTCAAATTGATAGAGAAAGCACCGTAAAGATCAATTAGTGAGCGACTGGGTCGATACAACTAAAAAAAAACTGCTTAATTATACCATGATATGGGGCAAAATTTAGGAATCTGCTTATGTAATAGAGCCGATCCATTAAAGGATTAAGCAGCGGTGTAGTATCAGATCCCAAAGATAGTAAGTTCTTTTTTCTTTCTTATGGGAAAAAGTCTTTTTCAAGGATTCTATAGAAATTTCATATATGAAAGACACGAAACCGGGATAGTTACCTTTCAGAAAATTCGAACGAAGGATATAGGTCTATCTATGCTTCATTCTTCTGAAGGTGGGAGAAAAGATCAGACTGATTATTGATCAAAATTAGGGTTTGAAACTTAGGTAATTAACTTCTTCTGCTTAACCCAAGAAGAAATTGGATCGATTTTTGAGAAATCGAATTCAGTTAAGATAGGGGAAATTAAGATAGCAATTTCTGAGCCGTATGAGGTAGGAAACTCTCAAGTACGGTTCTAGGGGAAGGAACTGCCTATTCCGACCGAGGAGAACAGGCCATTCTACAGGGCGATTCGGAAATTGCGGAAGCTTGGTTTGATCAAGCTGCTGAGTATTGGAAACAAGCTATAGCGCTTACTCCGGGAAATTATATTGAAGCACAGAACTGGTTGAAGATTACGAAGCGCTTTGAATTTGAATAAGACCACTCTCTATTTTCATAAAATGGGTGGTTTGGTCGTTGATCCATTAATCAAATAACTTTGGTAGGAAGATCAAATCAAGAATTTCATTATATCCCTTTCTTCGACCTTCGATTTTATATCATATTTCATAAGGATAAACAATAGGGATAGGCTCTAGAACAGAAGTAATAAAGCAAATAAAAGGGGGCAATCTAAATATTCCTACCTAAAGGACGATTTTTTTAATAATTCTAATGAGTTTCTTGGAATTTGGAATCGAATAAAAATATTTATATTATGCTCACTCAAGGAAAGTAGACGTAGGGCTTATACCCTCAAAAAAAATACACAAGCTTCTTAAATTAAAACGTAAAAAAAATCTTTTTTTGTTACGTCGGGAAATTTTTTTCCAGGATAACCAATGTCCGTTAGGCACCTAATCCTTATGTCATAATAGATCCGAACACTTGCCTCGCATTGACTTCAATATATAATTGCTCCAGTGAATAACTAAAAAAAAAAAAAAAAAATAGAAGGGCAGTAGATAGTAAAGAAAAGGACTAATCATAATATCTATCCTTCAAAGATTCACTAAAAAGACAGTTGGCGGGTCTCTTTGTATGTCTTGTCCGGAAAGAGGAGGACTTAATGATTATTCGTTCGCCGGAACCAGAAGTTAAAATTGTTGTGGATAGGGATCCTGTAAAAACATCTTTTGAGGAATGGGCCAGACCCGGGCATTTCTCAAAAACAATAGCTAAGGGCCCCGATACTACCACTTGGATCTGGAACCTACATGCTGATGCTCACGATTTCGATAGTCATACCGGTGATTTGGAGGAGATCTCTCGAAAAATCTTTAGTGCTCATTTCGGTCAACTCTCCATTATCTTTCTTTGGTTGAGTGGCATGTACTTCCACGGTGCCCGTTTTTCCAATTATGAAGCATGGCTAAGTGATCCTACTCACATTGGACCCAGTGCTCAGGTAGTTTGGCCAATAGTAGGGCAAGAAATTTTGAATGGTGATGTAGGCGGAGGTTTCCGAGGAATCCAAATAACCTCCGGGTTTTTTCAGATTTGGCGAGCATCCGGAATAACTAGTGAGTTACAACTCTATTGTACCGCAATCGGTGCATTGATTTTTGCATCGTTAATGCTTTTTGCTGGTTGGTTCCATTATCACAAAGCCGCTCCCAAATTGGCCTGGTTCCAAGATGTAGAATCCATGTTGAATCACCACTTAGCGGGGTTATTAGGACTTGGGTCTCTTTCTTGGGCGGGCCACCAAATCCATGTATCTTTACCGATTAACCAATTTCTTGACGCTGGGGTTGATCCGAAAGAGATACCACTTCCTCATGAATTTATCTTGAATCGTGACCTTTTGGCTCAACTTTATCCTAGTTTTGCCGAAGGAGCAACCCCCTTTTTCACCTTGAATTGGTCCAAATACGCTGAATTTCTTACTTTTCGCGGAGGACTAGATCCAATAACCGGTGGCCTATGGTTGAGCGATATTGCGCACCATCATTTAGCTATTGCTATTCTTTTCCTGATCGCCGGTCATATGTATAGGACCAACTGGGGTATTGGTCATGGACTTAAAGATATTTTGGAGGCTCATAAGGGCCCATTTACAGGACAAGGCCATAAGGGTCTCTATGAAATCCTAACAACGTCATGGCATGCTCAATTATCTCTTAACCTAGCGATGCTAGGTTCGACAACTATTGTTGTAGCTCATCATATGTACTCTATGCCCCCCTATCCATACCTAGCTACTGACTATGGTACACAACTTTCCTTGTTCACACACCACATGTGGATTGGCGGATTTCTAATAGTTGGTGCTGCTGCACATGCAGCCATTTTTATGGTAAGAGACTATGATCCAACTACTCGATACAACGATCTATTAGATCGCGTCCTTAGACACCGCGATGCAATAATATCCCACCTTAACTGGGTATGTATATTTCTAGGTTTTCACAGTTTTGGCTTGTACATTCATAATGATACCATGAGTGCTTTAGGCCGTCCCCAAGATATGTTTTCGGATACCGCCATACAATTACAACCCATTTTTGCTCAATGGGTACAAAATATCCATGCTGACGCGCCCGGCGTAACAGCTCCTGGTGCAACAACAAGTACCAGCTTAACGTGGGGAGGTGGCGAGTTAGTAGCTGTAGGCGGCAAAGTCGCTTTGTTACCTATTCCATTAGGAACCGCAGATTTTTTAGTCCATCACATTCACGCATTTACCATCCATGTGACTGTATTAATACTTTTGAAAGGTGTTTTATTTGCTCGTAGTTCCCGTTTGATACCTGATAAAGCAAATCTTGGTTTTCGATTCCCTTGCGACGGGCCTGGACGAGGGGGAACATGTCAAGTCTCCGCCTGGGATCATGTTTTCTTAGGTCTATTCTGGATGTACAATGCAATTTCGGTAGTCATTTTCCATTTCAGTTGGAAAATGCAGTCGGATGTTTGGGGTACTGTAAGTGATCAAGGGATAGTAACTCATATCACAGGGGGGAACTTTGCACAGAGTTCCATTACGATTAATGGTTGGCTCCGAGATTTCTTGTGGGCACAGGCATCCCAAGTAATTCAGTCTTATGGTTCTTCATTATCCGCATATGGTCTTTTTTTCTTAGGCGCTCATTTTGTCTGGGCTTTCAGTTTAATGTTTTTATTTAGTGGCCGTGGTTATTGGCAAGAACTTATTGAATCTATCGTTTGGGCTCATAACAAATTAAAAGTTGCTCCTGCTACTCAGCCTAGAGCCTTGAGCATTATACAAGGACGTGCTGTAGGAGTAACCCATTACCTTCTGGGTGGAATTGCCACAACATGGGCATTCTTCTTAGCGAGAATTATTGCAGTAGGATAGTGGCTAGGAGGATTTGAAAGGCATTATGGAATTAAGATTTCCCAGGTTTAGCCAAGGCTTAGCTCAGGACCCCACTACTCGTCGTATTTGGTTTGGTATTGCTACCGCACATGATTTTGAAAGTCATGATGATATTACTGAGGAACGTCTTTATCAGAACATTTTTGCTTCTCACTTTGGGCAGTTAGCAATAATCTTTCTATGGACATCCGGAAATCTGTTTCATGTAGCTTGGCAAGGAAATTTTGAATCATGGATACAGGATCCTTTACACGTAAGACCTATTGCTCATGCGATTTGGGATCCTCATTTTGGTCAACCCGCCGTGGAAGCCTTTACTCGAGGAGGTGCTGCGGGTCCAGTGAATATCGCCTATTCTGGGGTTTATCAGTGGTGGTATACAATTGGATTGCGCACCAATGAAGATCTTTATACTGGAGCTCTTTTTCTATTATTTCTTTCTACGCTATCCTTAATAGGGGGTTGGTTACATCTACAACCCAAATGGAAGCCAAGCCTTTCGTGGTTCAAAAACGCGGAATCTCGTCTCAATCATCATCTGTCAGGACTTTTCGGGGTAAGTTCTTTGGCTTGGACAGGACATTTAGTTCATGTTGCTATTCCCGGATCCAGGGGGGAGTACGTTCGATGGAATAATTTCTTAGATGTATTACCCTACCCTCAGGGGTTGGGTCCCCTTCTGACGGGTCAGTGGAATCTTTATGCCCAAAACCCTGATTCGAGTAATCATTTATTTGGTACCACTCAAGGAGCGGGAACTGCCATTCTAACCCTTCTGGGGGGATTCCATCCACAAACACAAAGTTTGTGGCTGACCGATATTGCTCATCATCATTTAGCTATTGGATTTATTTTTCTCATTGCTGGTCATATGTATCGAACTAACTTCGGAATTGGGCACAGTATCAAAGATCTTTTAGAAGCACATACTCCTCCGGGGGGTCGATTAGGACGTGGGCATAAAGGCCTTTATGATACAATCAATAATTCGATTCATTTTCAATTAGGCCTTGCTCTAGCTTCCTTAGGGGTTATTACTTCCTTAGTAGCTCAACATATGTACTCTTTACCTGCTTATGCATTCATAGCACAAGACTTTACTACTCAAGCTGCTTTATATACTCATCACCAATACATTGCAGGGTTCATCATGACAGGGGCTTTTGCTCATGGAGCTATTTTTTTCATTAGGGATTACAATCCGGAACAGAATGAAGATAATGTATTGGCAAGAATGTTAGACCATAAAGAAGCTATCATATCTCATTTAAGTTGGGCGAGCCTCTTCCTAGGATTCCATACCTTGGGTCTTTATGTTCATAACGACGTCATGCTTGCTTTTGGTACTCCAGAAAAGCAAATCTTGATCGAACCTATATTTGCCCAATGGATACAATCTGCTCATGGTAAGACGACATATGGGTTCGATATACTCTTATCTTCAACGAATGGCCCCGCTTTCAATGCAGGTCGAAGCATATGGTTGCCCGGATGGTTGAATGCTGTTAATGAGAATAGTAATTCGCTTTTCCTAACAATAGGACCCGGGGATTTCTTGGTTCATCATGCTATTGCTCTAGGTTTGCATACAACTACATTGATTTTAGTAAAGGGTGCTTTAGATGCACGCGGTTCCAAATTAATGCCGGATAAAAAGGATTTCGGGTATAGTTTTCCTTGTGACGGCCCAGGGCGCGGCGGTACTTGTGATATTTCTGCTTGGGACGCGTTTTATTTGGCAGTTTTCTGGATGTTAAATACCATTGGATGGGTTACTTTTTATTGGCATTGGAAACACATCACATTATGGCAGGGCAACGTTTCACAATTTAATGAATCTTCCACTTATTTGATGGGATGGTTAAGAGATTACCTATGGTTAAACTCTTCACAACTTATCAATGGATATAATCCTTTTGGAATGAATAGTTTATCAGTATGGGCTTGGATGTTCTTATTTGGACATCTTGTTTGGGCTACTGGATTTATGTTCTTAATTTCCTGGCGTGGATATTGGCAGGAATTAATTGAGACTTTAGCATGGGCTCATGAACGCACACCTTTGGCTAATTTAATTCGCTGGAGAGATAAGCCCGTGGCTCTTTCCATTGTGCAAGCAAGATTAGTTGGATTAGCCCACTTTTCCGTGGGTTATATATTCACTTATGCAGCTTTCTTGATTGCCTCAACATCAGGCAAGTTTGGTTAATTTAGTTCATTTTTTTTTTTTTTACTGTATCAGAACCTAATTCATTACTCTTGATGGAGAGGGAGGATCTGCCTTCTTAGATTTTTTTCTATTTATTTTTCCATCTAGGATTAGAACCATATACTTGGTAATAATAGGAACGGCACATTATGGCAAAAAAAAGTTTGATTCAGAGGGAGAAGAAGCGGCAGAAATTAGAACAAAAATATCATTTGATTCGTCGATCCTCAAAAAAAAAAATAAGAAGCAAAGTTTCCCCTTTGAGTTTGAGCGAAAAAACGAAAATGCACGAAAAATTGCAATCCTTACCACGTAATAGTGCACCTACACGCCTTCATCGACGTTGTTTTTTAACCGGAAGACCTAGAGCTAACTATCGAGACTTTGGGCTATCCGGACACATACTTCGAGAAATGGTTTACGCATGTTTGTTACCGGGTGCAACAAGATCTAGTTGGTAAGGATAAAAAAGCCTTTCATATTTGTATGGTTTTCTGGAATTGATGATCCTAGAAGAGCGCTCTTTACCATTCTGTATAAATGGACTATTCTATTTGTATAGATATGGTAGAGGGCGTATCCAACTCCCTTTTAAGTTCCCCGCTCTTTAGTTTAAGAAGGTGGAGCTGCGCGGTAGCTCACAAAGCTCATAACCTTGGAGTTACGGGTTCAATACCTACTGCCCGCTCCATATTCTTTCTTTATAATATATGGATCATCTATTTGTATATGGTATATGGATTTTATTTTTTTCTTGTTCTGAAAAAAAATAAGAAAGAATAAAATACAAAAGAAAAGCGTCCATTGTCTAATGGATAGGACAGAGGTCTTCTAAACCTTTGGTATAGGTTCAAATCCTATTGGACGCAATCTTTTTTCTATCTATTCTTTAAATAACTATACTAAAAACTAAGAAAACTTTTGTGCATGAATCAAATGAAAAATCTTTCTCAATGATTCTTCTTCTACTAACACAAGTTATACTAATAAGAGTAGATATGCTATATTTATGTTTGTTCCTGAAGGGAAAACCGTTCAAGCTGTTCCTGAATAGCTTCCTTCAAAAGGATTTCCGCTTGCTCGGTGAATGTCTTGCTAGAAGAGATAATTTCTTGGAATTGAGGTTTAGTATCTTTTAGGTGTTTACGTAACTCATCCAGAAAATTCTTTACCTGTTCAATTTCTAACGAATCAAGATATCCTCTCGTTCCGGTATAAATAGTAGCTACCTGCTCTTCCACTGGGAGAGGGTTTGATTGGGATTGTTTAAGCAATTCCCGTAATCGTCGACCCCTTGCCAATTGATTCTGACTTGTTTTATCGAGAGCAGAGGCGAATTGTGCAAAGGCTTGTAACTCTGCGAATTGAGCTAGTTCCAATTTTGATTTGCCAGCTACTTGTTTCATGGCTTTAATTTGAGCTGCGGATCCTACTCTGGAAACAGAAATACCCACATTAATAGCAGGTCGAATTCCGGCATTGAATAGATCTGCAGATAAGAATATCTGTCCATCTGTAATGGAGATTACATTAGTAGGAATATAGGCAGAAACGTCTCCAGATTGAGTCTCCACTATTGGTAAAGCGGTCATACTCCCTTCGCCTAAAAGAGAATTTAATTTTGCGGCTCTTTCTAAAAGGCGTGAATGCAAATAAAAAACATCCCCTGGATAAGCTTCGCGACCGGGAGGTCTTCTTAATAGAAGGGACATTTGGCGATAAGCTTGTGCCTGTTTGGAGAGATCATCATAAATTATTAAAGTATGCCGTTCGCGGTACATAAAATACTCAGCCAGGGCTGCTCCCGTATAAGGAGCGAGGTATTGTAATGTAGCGGGTGAATCCGCCATTTCAGCTACTACAATAGTGTATTCCAAGGCCCCCTCTTCTTGGAAAGTAGTTACTACTTGAGCCACGGAGGATGCTCTTTGACCAATAGCTACATAAACACATATTACATCTTGCCCTTTTTGATTGAGAATTGTATCTGTGGCTACTGCTGTTTTGCCAGTCTGTCTGTCCCCAATAATTAACTCTCGCTGACCGCGCCCTATGGGGATCATCGAATCGATAGCAATAAGCCCTGTTTGAAGGGGTTCATACACGGAACGCCTGGAAATTATACCCGGAGCAGGAGATTCAATTAAGCGAGATTCCGAAGCGACAATTTCGCCTCTCCCATCAATAGGTTTAGCGAGAGCGTTTATAACACGACCCAAGTAAGCCTCGCTCACGGGTATCTGAGCAATTCTTCCTGTTGCTTTTACAAAACTTCCCTCTTGTATCATCAACCCATCGCCCATTAATACAATCCCAACATTTTTGGATTCCAAATTCAGAGCAATACCTCTAGTCCCTTCTGCAAATTCGACTAATTCACCTGACATTATTTCACCAAGACCTATAATACGAGCAATCCCATCCCCCACTTGAACTACGCGACCGATATTCTCAATTCCTACTTTCCTATTATATTGTTCAATACGTTCACGGAGAATTTTATGAATTTCGTCGACTCGAAGGGTTGCCATTAGTGTTTCTTGAATCTTTTTTTTTTCGGAAGCAACGGGAAAAATAATGCCTAAATTCTAAACGAAAGTAGAAGTTCAAGTAAATTTAATTATCTCTTCCATTCTATGGCCCCTAGAATGCCAATATTAGCACGAATCGTACGGAAATGTAACTCGGTATTCAAACAACTATTCAGAGTTCCTAGAGCTCCTTGTACGGCTTGTTGGAAAACCCGTTGTCGGACCTGATTCATCGCTCTTTGTTTTTCAAAATAAAGGGTTTCATTTTTAGACTTTTCTAATTGTTCCAAACTAATAGAAGTAGCATTAATCAAATTTGCTTTTTCTCGTTCTATCTCAGAGTATCCATTCATCCGATACTCATCTGCCTCTAGTTCGACTTTCTGTAATCGAAGCCGAGCTTTTTCGAGTTGTTCAAGGGTCCCTCTACGCAATTCTTCCGAATTTCGAATAGTACTTAAGATCCTCTGTTTTCGATTATCTAATAAATCTTTTAATGAAAGTAGATTATCTTGCTATTAAGTTTACAACTTTTATGATCTCTTCCCGAACCAAACATGAATCTTTCGATTCATTTGGCTCTCACGCTCCTTTTTTTCTTTTTTGCTATGTATTATGGTTATTTCCATATCTTTTTTTTATGTAATGAGCCTATCCTCTATCCTCTTTTCTCTTTGTATTTCAATATACCGAAAAGTATATAAGACTAGATAAATATTAAGAGGACTCTTCCGACTAGATAAAAATCTATCGTGGTCAGCAAAGTTGTTTGTTTATTTGTGTTTGCTCTGTTAGTTAACAATTTCAATTTCATTAAGAAAAACGAAGTAAATAAATGGAAAATGAAAATTGCTGGAATTTTTTTCTTTCCTTAAATCCAAAAAATTTCTCTTTTTTTTTATACACAGGTCGTCGATTCGGCATTGGAAAAAGGGCTGGGTGCCCTTCTAGTAAATAGTTCAAACCATTTTATCGATATGAGTGTTCTATATCAGATAAATTCTACACTAGCTATTTCCCGTTTAAAGCATTTGGATACTAATAAAGCATTTCGATACTAATATAGTTGTAGAAAGAGTACCCCTTTTTGCCTGGACTTCAAGCAGTTTAGCTTTAACCGTGTTAATGGTCTCACATTATTGGTCTATAGAGAATCAAAGTAAATTTACCAATGAGTCGCGAAATGCTATGGTTCTTCCATATGATTTCTGAAGTTATTCAGAAGTAATTCGTGGAGATCGTGCACCTTTTTATCCCAAAACAAAAATACTAAAAAATATTCTAAAGTGCAGCCGGATAGATCCAATCTATTCTTGAAATAGACAACTCGCACACACTCCCTTTCCAAAAAAAATCAATACGCCAACCACTACAGTTAGATTTATTAGATTTGTTGCTAAAATATCGGTATTAAGCCCGAAACTCCCAGCGAATGGCCAGTGAGCTAAAAAAACAAAAGAATGGGTTACATTTTTCATATGCTCTCCTCTTATAGATAGGACGAACAAAGAAGAAAGTTTTTCGATCACTTACTTCGCTCGCCCTTTTTTTATCGGTTTTTTTAATGCAATTTTTTTAATGCAAATAGATTCAATCTAATAATTTTTTTTTTAGATTAAGTCTTAGGTCTCGTTTGACCTGTGAAAGATCTCCTTTGTGAAAATGTTCTCAAAATTCCGAAAATAAAAGGAAAAAGACTTTCCACTATCCTAAACTAAGGACGGGAAGGAAGAGGGCGAGCATATCTTCTACCTAAATTGATCATGCTCAAATCAACCCTTCCGGGGGTATTGTCTGTCCCGCTAAAAAAAATTCCTGGAATAATATAATAAATAAAAGTATTGATATACTTGGAATTACAGAAGGAAATACCAATTTCCTAAAAAAAGAAAAAAGTATCTAATCTAAAGAACTTATTTTCTTTTTTAGGATTAAACAAAAGGATTCGCAAATAAAAGCGCTAGTGCCACAACCAGTCCATAAATTGTTAAAGCTTCCATAAAAGCTAGACTAAGCAATAAAGTACCTCGTATTTTCCCTTCTGCTTCTGGCTGTCTCGCAATACCCTCTACAGCTTGTCCTGCAGCAGTACCTTGACCAACTCCAGGCCCAATAGAAGCAAGCCCTACGGCCAATCCAGCAGCAATAACGGAAGCAGCAGCAATTAGTGGATTCATGGTGAGTTCCTCGTGTCAAAAAAAAAAATGGTTAAGGATACAATCAACCAAGAAATTTGTACTTTGAACTTCTAAGCTCTATTGAGTAGAAGTAACTAAAAAGTACAAATTGAAATAATAATCTAAATCGTCCGAACTACTTCGAGATCTCGTTTTTAGTTTCTAATCATTGGAGGTTTGTGTAAATCCATATGCTTTTCATTATTCTATTTTTCTTTCTTTCCAACGAACCACCCTTTCATTCCATTTTTTTTTTCCTCTTCGATATCCTTGAGTTCCCCTTTTTTTCCCTTCATCTAATCCATAATAAAAGATGAAATACAGGAAGAACCCCTACTGAAATCGAACTAATCCAAATTCAATAGGAATCAAATCAAGATATACAATTGATAACAATATGCTGCATAGAACTGGATATGGAACCCAATTCTGGAATTCTATATATCGGATTAGATAATGAATCTAACTTAGAAATAAAACAAAATCCTATATACATTTGTTTCTTCTATTTTGTTTGCGTATTTTCTTATTTTCTAGTGAATCCAATTCCAAAATCATTCCTTAGAAAGCCGCGCAAAAGATGACTGTCTTATAGACATTAAGGATATAGATCTAACCGGATTCTGCCCCCCTGAATGCATATATAATTTAACAATTCCGTAATCGTAATATAGTCTATTCTCTCTCCTATAACTTTAGGTTATATATTCATACGCATTTCGAACTAGTTAGTTTTCTAACCAGGAGGATTATCTGGAACCATGCATGAATTGGGCTAAGCTAAAAAAAAAAAGACTATTTCGAAAATAAGTCAATTCAATGATGACCTTCCATGGATTCACCTATATAGGCTGCGGCTAACGTTGCAAAAATAAGAGCTTGAATACCGCTTGTAAATAATCCAAGAAACATGACCGGTATAGGGACTACTAAGGGGACTAAAGAAACAAGAACAACAACGACTAATTCATCCGCCAATATATTTCCGAAAAGTCGAAAACTAAGCGATAATGGTTTTGTGAAATCTTCTAGGATGTTAATTGGTAAAAGGATTGGGGTTGGTTTAATATATTTCTCGAAATAACTCAATCCTTTTTTGCTAAGACCGGCATAAAAATATGCCGCTGATGTGAGTAAAGCTAAAGCTACAGTTGTATTTATATCATTCGTGGGCGCTGCTAATTCCCCATGGGGTAACTCTATAATTTTCCAAGGTAAAAGAGCACCCGACCAATTCGAAACAAAAATAAAAAGGAACATAGTTCCAATAAAGGGAACCCAGGGACCATATTCTTCTCCAATCTGAGTTTTGCTCAAATCTCGAATAAACTCAAGGACATATTCGAAGAAATTCTGACCGTCGGTTGGGATGGTTTGTGGATTCCGAACAGCTATGATAACTGAACCTAGCAAGATAGTAATTACGACCCAAGAAGTGATGAGTACTTGGGCATGAATTTGGAAACCTCCTATTTGCCAATAGAAGTGTTGGCCTACTTCTACGCCTGATATATCATACAACCCCTTGAGTGTTTTAATGGAACATGGTGTAATATTCATATTGTCCTCTGATAAAAATGGAACTTCAAAAAAGGAATTCTTTTGATTCAACCATCTCTCTCTCAACTCAGCAACTTGAAGTATTAATCTTATATTTAGGATACCAAGAAATCATATCAAATGATAATATATATCAATACCCTCTAATATATATCAATATTCCCCTTTTTTTATCTATGCAAAACAAAACAAAATTGATCCCGTAAATCTACGTAGTTGCTTAAGAATTCACTATTCTTCTTAATCTTAATCAACGATTTCTTATATAGAGAGAACGGCCCTCACAAATTGCAAATACTAATTTGTTAAGAATCAATCGAATTGAAGTCATAGTGTCATCGTTGGCAGGAATCGATATATTCGCGAGATCTGGGTCACAATTTGTATCGACTAAAGAAATAGTAGGAATCCCCAAAATAGCGCATTCCCGAAGAGCTATATACTCTTTTTGCTGATCAAGGACGATCACAATGTCAGGCAACCTCGTCATATATTTAATCCCGCCGAGATATCTTTGCAAGGTAGATAATTTTCTCTTTAAGATTGCCACATCTCTTTTTGGGAGATGGTGGAATTTTCCCATCTTTTCTTCCGCTCTTAAGTCTCTAAATTGAGAAAGTCTAGTTTTGGTAATCGACCAATTCGTTAACATACCACTGAACCACTTTTTATTAACATAATGACAACGAGACCTTATTGCAGCTGATGCTACTAAATCCGCTGCTCTTTTTTTGGTACCAACAATTAAGAAGCTTTTTCCCTGACTTGCTGCATCAAAAACTAAATCACAAGCTTCTGATAAAAAACGAGCCGTTCTAGCGAGATTTGTGATATGAGTACCTTTACGCTTTGCCGAGATGTAAGGGGCCATTTTAGGATTCCATTTCTTAATACCATGACCAAAATGAACTCCCGCTTCTATCATCTCTTTCAAATTGATGTTCCAATATCTTCTTGTCATTTTTTCCACACTTCCCCCTTTTTTTCTTTTTTTCGTCTTATCCTTACGGAATTGATTTCTTTTTGAAGATTAAGAAAGAGCCGAAATATCTTGAAATAAATAATAATTGTTCCGATGGAACCTTCTACTCAGAATTGGCCATTGATAAATGATATAAACACAGCCTTAATAAATTAACTGACTTCTTTTATTTAGTAAAATAGGAAAATACAAAATCTAAAATCAGACCTGTTAGCATTCTAAGGTCAAAAGTCTAGTTTCAATTAAAGTAAAAAAAAATCTTCTTTATATATCCTTAAATCCTATAAATGGGAGTAAATGGGGGTTCTGATGTCTCATAGAAATTGCTTGTTACCTCAGAATCAGAAGAAACTAATTCTGTATGGAGAAACAAAATATCTCTCATTTGCGACGTGAATAGATTTTTTTTTTGAATTTCGAAATAAAGGTTCTTGTCTTGTGGGAAACGATGCACAAATTTTTGGAATCCGGTACCAACAGGTATAATTCCCCCCAGAACTACGTTTTCTTTCAGGCCTTTCAACCAATCAATACGACCTCGTAGGGCAGCTTTTGCTAAAACTCGAGCCGTTTCTTGAAAACTTGCTTCAGATATGAAACTTTGGGTATTCAGGGAAGCCCTTGTTATTCCCAATAAGATTGCCCGATAATAGATCGATTCATCCAAAGCCCGCCCTGCTCGTTCTGCTCGCAATAGTCCTATTAATTCCCCAGGTAAAAAAACATTAGACATTCCATCTTCGGAAACCCGTACTTTTGATGTTACTTGGCGTATAATAATCTCTATATGTCTATTATGGATCTGTACCCCTTGGGATCGATAAACTTTTTGGATCTTATTAACCAAAGAGATACGACTTTGGGCGATGGTTAGCTCAGCTCCAATCAAGAATCCCCAGGGAACCCCAAGAATTCTTGGTATACGCTCATTCCAATCCTCAATTCTCCTTTCGAGATTCGGCGATAGTGAATCAATTGAGCGCGCTTCGAATATTTGTTCCACTTTTGGAAGACCTTGCGTTATATCACTAGATCTCGATTTTTCATATATAAAGGTAACTAACCTATCTCCTTTGTAAAGGATTTTTCCATAATGACCATGAACAGTTGCTCCTATAGTGGCCAAATAAGGCTTAGCTGCTCTTATAACAAAGGAGTCCATATTAACAATGAAAATTTGACCAGATTTTTTTATGTGCGATTTAAATAGACATACATTTTCGCAAATAAATTGTCCAAGGTGAATTATTGCCAATGTGTCCTCCCATGAGTCATGATGTAGAAAGTTCCAATTCAAATGGAATGGATCCAACATGATGTTACTGTCGAAATTGGAAATCTTTTTATTTTCATCTATTAAAGAGTATTTAAGCCCTTGAAGTACTTGGAAGGTTTGTTTCAAATTGTCAAAGAACAAGTATTTTTTTAACAAGATCTGATTATGCGTTAATAAATAGTAACATGAAGAAAAATTCGATATACTAGGTACAATAGCGCCTAAGAGCCCAAAAATATCTCGAATAATAATTCTAGGATTCGATTCTTTTACCGCATTGGGATATTTCGAATTCTTGAATAAACCAATTCGAGAACAGTTGGATGCCGACAAAATCATCAAAGATGGGTATTCTTTATTTCGATTCAACAAGGTGCCAATAGCTTCTTGATGTTGGCTAAGTGATTGAATCTTCGCCTTCGAATAAAAGGAATTGGTATTGTTGCGATCTAACTTATTATTGGGAATCGGTCCTGCGCTTGTCCTATCATATCTTCTTCTTGTATATGAAATAGTGGACTTGACTAACTCAATTCTTAGGAAATCGCGAATCAGATCATTTGTTCTTAACTCAACAAGGGAAGCACGAGCCCCCTCTTTTTCTTCTTGTTCCCAATTCATTACCAAGCAAGTTCGAACGAATTGACTATTCGTGTGATAAATTCTTTGAGTTAACTTGCTATTTTCATGAGAAATAAAATTGACAAGTCGAAGTTGGATATTATCCTCTTCTTGCAGGAGATCTTGCGGGAAAAGTATTGCTAGATTTCTCCCTTCGTCCATTTCATATGCGACTGCAGGTCGAACTGAAACAAAGTACTTTTCTTTGCTTTTGAGAATTTTTTTCCGTTGAACATAAACCCAATTTTTTCTTTTTTTTGAGTTCTTAGAATCTTTTTTTTCTCTTTCTGGTGGTATCAAACTGGCGCTTAATATCTTATCCGCCTCTTCAGGGAAATGAATATCTCCAGAAAATATTTTGAGTTCCGTATGGCTTTTTTTTCTCTTCACTCGGACCAACCCACCTAGTCGACTTCTTGTATTTTTTGTGAGTTGTGTATCCACTCCAATAATACTATTGTCAAGTACCTTTAGGGATGAGGATCTCGGTAAGATATGCAGTTCTTGAAGAATGAAAAAAAACCGATCTACTTCTTTTTGGTATTTTAGACTAAATTCTTTTGTTTCTCGATGCTCAATAAAACCCTCTTTTTTTAAGATAGAATCTTCCTCTGGGCTCCCATATTCGTCCTCTGAGTCTTCCTCTGAGTCTTCTTCTAAAGCCCCATATTCGTTCTCTGAGCCATCTTCACGGCTCCCATATTCTTCTTCCTCTAGAGTTCCATATTCGTCCTCTCGAGTTTTATATTCGTTCTCTGGGTTCCCATATTCTTCTTCTGAGTCTTTTTCTAGAGCCCCATATTCGTCCTCTAAGATCCCATATTCATCTTCTAGGGTTTCATATTCGTCCTCTAGAGCCCTATATTCGTCTTCCAGGGTTTCATATTCGTCCTCTCGGATCTTCTCTGGGCTCTCATATTGGTCCTCTGAGTCTTCCTCTAGAGTCCTATACTCTTCCTCCCGGGTCCTATATTCTTCCTCTAGGGTCCTATATCTAAATTTAACAATTCCTGAACCCCTTTTATCTTTTCTGTATCGTGGATCGTCAAAATAAGCAAAAATAGTATTTCTACGTAAAACACCCATAAAGGGTATGTCAATCGAAATCCCCAAATAGGATATTAGATCTTTTTCTTGTTCTTGATGATATTGTAATGGAATGACGAACCTATTTCTTCGCTTTTTCGCCAACAACTCCGAATTATCTTGAAGAATAGAAGGATACACAAAATTCCAATCATTGTTGGACACGATTCCATCTGGCGTTAAATAATCAAGAATTTCCTTATCTTTTTTACCAAAAGTATCCAACAGTCTATGGCTTACTTGATCATTAGCCATTGAGAGGTCAAAGATATATCTTCCGTCAAGAGAAAAAGAATAATTATTCATTTGATCTTGATCCTTGTGTAGCGAAAAGGATGCTATACTGGATCTGCACATACTTACTGACAATATCCATAAATGGCTTGTTTTTGGTAATCGACGAAGATTACCATATTGATATTCGGGCGCATGGTAAACATCAGTACTCCAGTGCATTTCCCCGTCAGATTCGGAATAAATATGCTTTTGTACCTTTTCTTTAAAATGCAAAGTGGGCGTTCCGGCACGAATCTCCGCAATTACTTGTTCGGATTCTACATATTGATCATTTTGCACTAGAATCAAGCTTTTTAACGGAATATTTACACTATGTAGAATATCCTGACTCTGAATAGTTACAGGCAAGTCTATATAGCATAGAAAAGCAGGCTGCCCATGACGGGTACGTGTGGGGTGAACCAAATCCTCGTTGAATTGGATTTTTCCATTCGAGGGGGATCGTACAAGGTCGGCAGTACCCCCTGTGAATACTCCACCAGTATGAAAAGTTCTTAATGTTAGTTGAGTCCCCGGCTCCCCAATTGATTGACCCGCAATAATACCTACAGCTTCTCCCAATTCGACCAGATCGCCATGAGTGGGACTCCGCCCATAACATAATTGACAGATCCAAGATGTGCTCCGGCAAGTAAAAGGGGTTCTAATATATATTGGTTGTGCCCGAAACGGTTGTGCTCGAAAGGTAGTTATGAATCGATTGACTAATCCAATTCCAATATCTTGATTTCGAGCAGCGATGCATCGTGAACCGATATATATATCGTCTGCTAATACACGACCAATTAGTGTTTGGACAAAAAGTTTTTCTGTCATCCCATTTTGAGGACTAACAAAAATACCTTGGATAGTACCACAATCTCTTCTACGCACAATAATATGTTGAACTACTTCAACAAGTCTGCGTGTAAGATATCCAGCATCTGCTGTTCGTACAGCAGTATCTACAACCCCTTTGCGGGCTCCGTAGCAGGAAATTATATATTCTGTCAAAGAAAGTCCCTCGCGTAAATTGCTTTGAATAGGTAAATCAATCATTTGTCCCTGAGGATCCGCCATTAACCCTCTCATCCCTACTAATTGGTGTACCTGAGATGCATTTCCTCTGGCTCCTGAAAAAGACATTAGATATACTGGATTAGAAGGATCCGTTATCCGAAAATTAGAATTCATTTCTTGTTTCAAATATTCACTTGTAGCATACCATATTTCAACGGATTGGCGTAATTTTTCTACTGCGTGTACAGCCCCATAATAATAGTGTTTCTCCAAAAGAAAACTCTGTTGTTCCGCGTCTTGGACTAACCATCCTTTAGAGGGTATTGTTAAAAGATCCTCGATTCCTAAAGAAATCGATGTAGTAGTGGCTTGATGGAAACCCAGAGCTTTTATTTGATCCAGTATATGGGATGTATATCCCATTCCGAAATGATCTATTAATCTGCTAATAAGTCGTTTCATAGCGGTTCCGTCTATCTCTTTATTATGAAAGACCAGGTTGGCCCGTTCCGCCATACATAAGTACCCCCTTTTTTGGCTGAGTAGGATTCGACAATTGCTGAGTAGGATTCGACAATAGGCCTGAGTCAGTGATTCGAAAACTTAATTAATTTACCCCCTTTCCTCAATCTCAATCGGAATTTGCGCGGCAAAAAAGATAAGATGGTACTAGCGAAATCGGAATGCCCCCCGAAAGGGGCATCGCCGAATCTAACTTCCTTGTTTAGATAGTGTATGAATAGGCCCGACTAAATCCTTGTATGGCTTCCTCTATTTCTCTATAAAAAGAAATATGACCAAGAGTGGTTCGAATGTATATAGAACGGGTTTCTTTTTTTCTATTTCCGATTATTAGATAGTGGGCATAAATCTCATGATAAGTCCCAAAAGATTCGTATTGAACTTCAATCGGAACTTCTCTTGATCCAATGAGGCGTTGATCTAGTTTCCATCGGAGCCACAAGGGACTGTTTAAACCGATTCGTTTCTGTCTATAAGCTCCCAGTGCATCATATGAACTAGAAAAATGAGGTTCTTTATCTTTCGTATAATTATTATTATTATTGTAGTTTACTTTTTTATTTGGATAGTTTCCGCAACTATTATATCTATTTGCACAAATACCTCGACGATTTCCAATCGTTAATACATAAAGTCCGATAAGCATGTCTTGGGTTGGCACGCAAATAGGATCTCCAATAGCGGGAGACAGGAGATTCATATGAGAAAACATAAGTAAACGGGCTTCTGCTTGAGCTTCCAAGGATAAAGGTAGATGAACAGCCATTTGATCCCCATCAAAGTCTGCATTGAAACCCTTACACACTAATGGATGTAAACAAATAGTACGCCCCTCTACTAAAGTGGGTTGGAAGGCCTGTATGCCTAATCTATGCAGGGTAGGTGCTCTGTTCAACAGTACAGGATGCCCCCGCATAACTTCTTGAAGTATTTCCCATACAATGGGCTCCTTTTCCCAAATTTTCCTTTTAGCAATCCTGACATTAGAAGTAGCACGTTTCGTGATTAAATCGCGAATTACAAATAGCTGAAAAAGCTTTATTGCTATCTCTAGAGGTAATCCACATTGATGTAATGAAAGCGAAGGACCCACAACAATGACAGAACGCCCCGAGTAATCGACCCGTTTCCCAAGCAGAGTCTCGCGAAACCTCCCTTCTTTACCCTCAATTACATCTGAAAGTGACTTGTATACTTTATTGTGACCATCCCTCGTCGGTTGCCCGCGGGACCCACTATCAAGAAGTGTATCCACGGCTTCTTGTACCAATTTTTCCTGGCACATTACTAAATCTGCTGGCGCTAATTCACTTCTTTTTAATAGATAGGCAAGATTGTTGTTCCGACGGATAACTCTCTTATAAAGTTCATTAATATCCGAAGTCACTACTTTATCCCCAGACCTATAAACAATGGGTCTCAATTCGGGAGGAAGAACCGGTAATAAGCACAAAACCATCCATTCTGGTTCTACATTTGTTTGAATAAAATGTTTCGCCAATTGCATTCGTCTAATTAAAAAAACTTTTCTTATTCGTCTTTTTCTATCTTCCCACTCATCTCCACTATACCCCTCGTCTTCTAATTCCTTCCATTCAACCAAGGAATTCTCTATAATAATTCGCAAATCCAAATCCGCTAATTGTTCTCTAATAGCACCTGCTCCTGTCGCAATTTCCCGATTTCGAAATGTTGCAAAGCCCGGGGTAGAAAAAAAGGGAGAAATGCTGTGGTTACAGGATGCAATTTCATCTTCGAATAAACCTCGTAATCGTAAGAAAGTAGGTTTTTTAGCGCTGGGCCTAGCAAAAGAGAAATCGCCGTATACTAGGCCCTCCAATTTCTTAAGGGGTTTATCTAAAAGATTCGCGATATAACTAGGAAGACCTTTCAAATACCACACATGAGTCACTGGACATGCCAGTTTGATGTACCCCATTTGATATCTTCGTATCCGAGAATCAATAAATTCTACCCCGCATTTTTGACAAAATCTTTCGTCTTCATTTTCAGCTACGCTTGCTCGAGAATTTCCACAAGCACAAATTCCGCTTTTTATGGGTCCAAAGATTCTTTCGCAAAACAATCCATCTTTTTCTGGTTTATCAGTTTTATAATGAAAAGTGGAGGGCCTTGTGACTTCGCCAACGACTTCCCCATTAGGTAGGATTTTGTTAGCCCAAGCCTTTATTTGTTGAGGGGAAACGAGTCCGATTTGAAGTTGTTTATGTTTATATTGGTCAATCATAAATAAGAAAAGAATTTATATTTATTCCGATCAAACATCCTCCCTATTAACCTGAAAGTTCTTCTCAGATACAAGGAAATGGTTCAGTTCTAGAGCCAAAGATCGTAGTTCTCGAACGAGCACTCGAAAAGATTCTGGAGGGTCCTCGTGATTAGGCACTCTTTTTCCCCAGATCGTAGCATTAAGTATTTCTTGGCGAGCTATAAGATGATCAGATTTATAAGTAAGTATCTCTTGTAAAATATGAGCAACACCAAATCCTTCTAAAGCCCAAACTTCCATTTCTCCTACTCGTTGTCCCCCTTGTTTGGCTCTTCCTCTAACGGGTTGTTGGGTAACAAGTGAGTAGGGCCCAGTAGAACGTCCATGGATTTTCTCATCAACTTGATGAATTAATTTTAAAATATAGGACTTCCCTATTAGAACAGGTTGTTCGAAGGGATCTCCTGTTCTTCCATCAAATATTCTGCTTTTTCCCGGGTACTCGGGTTCAAATACCCATGGATTTTTTGTTTGTTTACTGGCTTCATATAATTCCGAAAACACAAGTTTTCTTGAAGCCTCTTGCTCATATCTCTCATCAAAGGGTGCTATTCTATAATGTTTCTTTAGCAGATCCCCTGCTAATCCGAGCGAGCTTTCAAATATTTGTCCCACATTCATTCGTGAGGGTACTCCTAGGGGATTGAAGACCATATCAACAGGTGTTCCATCTTGCAAATAGGGCATATCTTGCCTAGGCAAAATTTTGGAAATGATCCCCTTATTCCCGTGTCTTCCTGCTACTTTATCCCCAACTTTGATTTCACGTTTCTGTAAAATATATACACGAACCATTATGTCGAGGGGGTCCCTCTGGATCCATTTCACATCGATAACGCGCCCTCTTCCACCTATAGGTAGTTTGAGAGAAGTTTCTTTTGAAGTGGATACCTCAAGACCAAAAATGGCCCGTAATAATCCAGCTTCCGCGATATACGAGGATTCGCTCGCTATCTGAGGCGTTAATTTACCTACTAAAATATCGCCAGTTTCTACCCAGGATCCCAATCTTACAACCCCATTTCTGTCCAAATTGCGGAGTAAATGTTCTTCTAGATGTGGTATTTCTTTAGTGATTTTTTCAGCGGAGCCTTGGCTTGTCGTATCCGTCTGAATTTCATATTTTCGGATGTGAAAAGAAGTATAAATATCCTCATATACCAAACGTTCGCTAATTAGTACTGCGTCTTCAAAATTGTAACCCTCCCACGGCATATAAGCTACTAAAACGTTTTTTCCTAAAGCAAGTTCCCCACCAACTGTAGCTGCTCCCTCCGCTAAAATTTGCCCTTTTTTAATGGATTTACCCCGCTGAACCCGAGGTTTTTGGTGCATACAAGTATTTTTGTTAGAGCGACGATGGGTAACTAAAGGAATACTTATAGTCTTCCCACTACTTGATAAAAGGATCTTGTGACTATCACTAGAAATGATCTTTCCCTCGCGTTCGGCTATAATGGAAACCCTCGAATCTAGAGCTGTTTGGCGTTCCAATCCAGTTCCAACAATGCACTTCTCGGACCGAGAAAGTGGAACTGCTTGGCGCTGCATATTAGAACTCATTAAAGCCCGATTCGCATCATTATGCTCAATAAAAGGAATGAGAGAACCTCCAATAGAAAAATATTGGAAAGGAAAAATACTTCTAACATGAATCTGTTCCCATGCAATAGTCAGGAATTCTTGACGGTATCTAGCTGGAACAACCTGTTCTTCCTGAATACCCTGATTCAAGGACAAAGAATTTCCTGCTGCTATCATATAATATTCATCTCTATTTGGTGATAAATAAACCACCTGTCTCTCTTTTTTTTCTTTTGCTTTTTCAGATATTTCATAAAACGGACTCTCTATAGATCCCCACCAGTGATCAATTCTCGCATGAATAGCTAAGGATCCAGTAAGTCCAACATTGATGCCTTCGGACGTGTCAATTGGACAAATACGCCCATAGTGACTCGGATGAATATCTCGGCTCCGAAAACTTGCAGTTCTCCCCGTCAATCCTCCAGGACCCAAACAACTCACTTTTCGCCCATGAACCGTTTGTGTCAATGGATTCGTTTGGTCAAAAACTTGAGATAAGGGGTATGTGCCAAAAAAGGTCTCATAAGTAGTTATTAATAAAATCGAAGTTGAAGTTGGAGTTACCAAAGTTTGTGGAGTCGGTTTCGATTGACGTATGAATACTCTACGAATAGTTTTTTGAACCGCATGTTGTAGACGGCCAAGAGCCAGTCCGAATTGATCTTGTAACAGATCCGCAACGGAACGAATACGTTTATTTTTCAAGTGATTCATATCGTCATCGTCGAGTATACCCGTTCCAAATTTCATGCCAATCAAATGATCCGTAGCAGCCAATACATCTCGTGGTAACAAGAATGTATTGTTCTGAGGTATATTAAGATTCAGTCTCCGATTCATATTTCGTCGACCAACTCTTCCCAATTCACATTTTTGTTGAAAAAATTTCTTTTGTAATTCCTCACATAAGGACTCCGAAAATACCAGGTCCCCGCCTACACAAGCAAATTGTTGATAAAACTCCAAAATAGCTTTTTCTTTTGACTCAATCCTCTTTTTTTCCTTAGCATTCGGGAAAGACAAGAAAATTTCGGGGTAGGAAACATTATCTAAAATTTCTCTTAGATTCGAACCCATAGCTGATGATAGAACTAAAATAGATATCTTTTGTTTTCTACTCACGCGAGCCCATATCCTTTCTTTTTTATCAATTGCTAATTCCGATCTTCCTCCCCAATCTGATATTATAGTCCCAGTGTATATAGAAATTCCCTTATGGTCTAATTCCGAGCGGTAGTAAATACCAGGACTTAGCAATATTTGATTGATCACAATTCGGTATATTCCATTTATTATAAAAGTTCCTAAGGAATTCATTATAGGAATGTTTCCTATAGAAATGGTTTGCTTTTGCACATCGAAACCAAAAATTAATCTCGCAGATACATATAATTCAGAAGAATAAGTGAGTGATTCATACACAGCATCCCTTTCTTTTATCGAGGGTTCTAGCAATTGATACCCTTTCACAAATAATTGAAATGAAATTTCGTGATCTGGATCTTTAATTGTCGGAAACTTCTCAAGTTCTTCTGCCAAGCCTTGATTAATGAACCTACAAAATCCCTCGAATTGGATCTGACTAAATCCGGGTATTGTGGACATTCCCTCATTTCCATTCCGGAGCATCTTAATCTTAAGTTTCCTATTTATCGAAGAAAAATTCCATTATCAGCTCACTCTTCATCAATCCCTAGGGATCAATCTAGCAATCATGGAATCTATATTCTGTTTACTGAATCACATGAAATTCTAGGGAACTCCACATACGTATTTCATATATGTATTTCATACATATGAATAAAGATAATTTTGACGAAAGTTCAAATTTGGCAGGAGTCGAAATGGAATTAAAATGAATTGATAAAAAAGTCCTAGAAAAAATTCTGCCACTTAAACTTTATGATATTCTAATCAGATTGGATAGCAAAGATTTCTCGTTTTATCTCCTTTCTATGAAAGAAATAAAGCCATAATAATTTATAAACACTAGGAAGTTTGACTTTAGTTCGATTTAGAATTTAGAATAGTACGCTTAGTTTTATTTTCAAAAAGAATTTGAAGGTTATTTTTTGTTTCGTAGTAGTAGAATTGCTGCAAAATAAAGGATTTCATTGTAGAATCCGAAAATAAAGTATTTATTTTTTTTAAGTACTTGCTAATCTAGTTATCCACCTATTCACATATCCTTTCTTTTATCGTAATTTCACTTGTGTGGGCCAAGAAGGCCAGGCCATAATCTATATCAGAGCAAATTTCCTCTTTTTATTCAAGATATTTAATGCAATGAAAAATTAAAGCATAATTCCCCATAGGGATATGTACATAAGCGCGATCCATAGATAATAAAGCTGTTCGGACCTGGAGTTTTCCTATATCCAGATTAGGGAAACTGTTATTCTATTTTATTATGCCATTAAAAGGAATGGAGGGAGAGAATACCGATTTAAGAGTCGTTTACTACTGCAATTCAAAAAAAAAAATTCTAGTTAATGGTTCCAATTTGTTCTGAATTTTGCAGTTTGTCACTGGCAATCCATTTTTGCTACTTTGCCATTTCAATAGAATAGAAAGAAAAGGGAAGTTTTTTAGTGTTAGCAATGTGTGTTTTAAGATAGAATCCATCGAGGAGACTAACCGAAACAGGATCCAAAAAAGCAGAAATAGATTTTTTGAAAAAGATTGGAAAAAAGTAAGTAGAATTAGATTCAAGATAAAGGAAAAGGGGTTTTAGTAAGAAAATATGGATGAATACTTGTTCTTTTCTCGATTTTAGATTGGATTTTTTGGCGGCATGGCCAAGCGGTAAGGCAGGGGACTGCAAATCCTTTATCCCCAGTTCAAATCTGGGTGCCGCCTGATCAATAAAATACTTAGGATTATAGTACTGATCAAACTCAAAAATTTCGTACCCCCATAAGTTGGGGCAAAAGAGTAACTAGGTTTGGCGATACTGAATCCATACCATAATCCTCAAACGAGGCTTTGCTTTGTTTTGGCGGCAGTGGCCCAAACGGCGAGCTACCAACAGAGATGAGGTAGCGTTTGCTTATTCTTTTATTAATTTGAATTGATTCGGGAATTTAAAACTACGAGGTTAGGGTGTCAGAAATATCCAAAGGTCCCTAAGGGGCATTCTTTTTTCAATCTAAGATTGAAGAAGGGACTTTGCGAAGAAATATCAAGACTTCCTAATTATCATACATTTTTTTTATCGTACATCTTACTACATATACTTCGTACATCTTATGCTACCTACATACACTAAAGTAAAGGTTACCGATTCTGTCGAGAATCAGATTGAATAAGCGGATCAAAAATCAATTTCGGAGTTAAGGTCTCCTCACTCTTTCATAGAAAGAGAGAAAGTGCGGCAGTAGGGTTTAGGTCAAAAATAAACATGGGTAAGGTAGGTATCCAATAAATATTTATCTTTCCTAATTTTATGGTATATTCTGACGTCCTTTGCTTATAAAAAAGGTAACAAAAGGACGAAAAAATCTCTCTATTCCCGCGTCTTCTATTCAGGACATTCCCCCACTCTTTCTTTTTTAAGGAAAAGGTATATGTATCATATTTATACTTAATACTCTCCCATTCTACCAGAAATCATATAAGAATTTGTTAGGAGTAAATTCCTTTAACTGATTCATCCAGAGTCTTAGGGCAGAATTTTGACTCTGTACCCTTAATTCCACTATGATTATTGATCAATAGTGGAATAATTCCTTCATAGAAATAGGAGACATAATTTACATGGATATAGTAAGTCTCGCTTGGGCTGCTTTAATGGTAGTCTTTACATTTTCTCTTTCGCTAGTAGTATGGGGGAGAAGTGGACTCTAGGGATAATACTAATTGCTTGAGTAGTCAAATTGTAGTATCAACTCTTTTCTTTAATTGATCGTTTTGTATTAATCATTTTGCTAAACTTTATTTTTCTCCCTCTCCATGGATTCTTTCAATGAAGAATTGTCTTCAATTTTTTGATTTTGACTTGCTTGAAATTAAGTGGATGCAGTGAAAAAAGAAGTTGAATTAGATTACTATTTCAATCTACTAATCTATTCTATGTAGATTCAAGATAATATAATAGAAAGAATCTAAAGTGTGGTAGAAAAAACTATATGTAGTTCTTTCTACCACACTTTAGGATTCCAACCAGATCCTTTCATTTAAGACTTGGATTTTTATTTTCTTTAATCCCTTTTTCATTTCTTCAATGATTAATTGGAATTCCAATTAATCTTTTTGGCTGGCTGTTTTTACATAAATAATAAGTAAAAAGGCAGTAGGAACTAGAATGAACAATGCAGTAGCAATAAATGCGAGAATATTTACTTCCATAACCTCTTTTTTTTTATTTTTTTTCACAATAACTCGGGATGTAATCCCATGGAGAGGAAAAGGGGGTATCCCTGTAAATTCAAGGGGAGGACTTGCATTCTGATAATACTGAATCAATTCAATATTATGAATATAGGATCTATCAAATCAATTCATGGTTGATAGTGGAATAATATAACATAGGAAGATCCCTTATCCATACTAAGACCAAAATAGGTTTGTTTTTTGGTTGGATTCGGAACCCCTCTATTTTTCATCCTTTTCTACTTTTGCTTTTCTATATATTCTATATATATGTAGAGCCAATAATCTTTCTTATCCAATTTCCCTTTCTTTTTCTTATAGTTATACATAGAATTATGTATGTATGTATTATATAACCGACTTTCTATGGGTCACATAGACATCCAAATAAGCAGTAGAAGTAGAAATGAGATGGAGAAAAGAAGATCTTAAATAAAAAAGATCCAATATTTTAATTTGGGAAAAAAGAGCGTTTGTTTGGTTTTTATTTTATTAGGTTACTATCAATATCTGCTTTTGGGGGTCTAAAGATGAGAGCAGATTCATAAAAAAAGGAGTCGACAAATGGACTGAGAATGAGGTGGATTCTTTCCAAGAATTCATTGAACATACACAAACAAAGTTGGAACTACAAAATGGAAGTGGTGCGGTTTAACTCCTAAAAAGAAACTAATTCTATTAAATAAATCCATTCTCTAACAAAAAACGAATACAATTTGTGTATGGATTCCGGTCAAATACCCTAACTCTATTCCATAAGAGTCAAATAGGAAGTTAAGATTATGATATGTATGTCTTTCCTTATCAACCGGAAGTAGTTAAAAAAAAATTCCTATACAGCTCTCTTTTTATTGAGAGCTACGAAATAAAAAAACTAAAGTAAGGGTTCTCCATAGATATTTGATCTTGCCTTCTGCCCCCCCCTTTTCAGGGAAATTCTTGATGAAAAAAAGGAAAGATGAATTTTTCCATTCATTGAACCCTAGTTCGGGACTGACGGGGCTCGAACCCGCAGCTTCCGCCTTGACAGGGCGGTGCTCTAACCAATTGAACTACAATCCCTGCGGTGTGTATGGCATACCTATTCTTAAATAAAACCCTAAGAAGATTCGTCTGTCGTACTCTAAGAAATAGATGAATCATATACTACATACCCACATATCCTATGTGGGTATAGTGAGAGTGGCATAACTAGTATGCCACGAGTTTTTATCCCTAAAAAAAAATGATAATTCACCTTTCAATAAGAAAAACTTTTTTCTCTTCGTTGTAAGAAAAGAATCAGAGAGATATGGCTTAGAAATAAATTTGCACCTTCTTTTCTCTTTATCCTTTATTTCTATGGATCAGATACTTTTTTTTATGGAAGAATAAAATGGATTTAGTTCATATTCACGAAGCCCTAGATTTTTGGGCCGAGCTGGATTTGAACCAGCGTAGACATATCGTCAACGAATTTACAGTCCGTCCCCATTAACCGCTCGGGCATCGACCCAGGAAGAATTTATTCTAGGGTTTTTGATAATCTATGATCATCCTTTTTTTATAATACTCCCTACCCCCAGGGGAAGTCGAATCCCCACTGCCTCCTTGAAAGAGAGATGTCCTGAACCACTAGACGATAGGGGCATCACTAGACGATAGTGCTATATAGAACCACTTGTCATTATACTCGAATTGAAGTATGAGCAGTTTTTTGGAATTGTCAATATACTCGAATTTAAGAGTATAAATAGATCAAAGCAAAGAGTCTTTCCTACTTTTCTGTTATGCTTTCATAGGATTTTTTCTTTTTTAGTTGAAGGTTAGGTTAATTCACGGATCATCCCCTGCTTTTTAGGGAAAGGGAAATTCTTTTTACTTTTAAAGGATATAGAATAAGAATAGATTAATAAAAAGGATTCGAGATTAGTTCAGTACAGATATTGATATCGATTGCTCTAATAGGAAAAAGAGTCCAATTTCATTTATTTTTTGCAATTTAAACCCTGTGCTTCGTTTAGTGTTCAGACCAAAAATATGAGCATCTCACACTAAACAAAGTCATAAAATTCAAGAAAAACTAGAGACATTTTCAAAAAAAAAAGAAAAAAAGTCAATGAATTTAGTAGAAAAGTACTCTATTGAATTCGAACCGATGACTTCGGTCTTGCCGTGGCATTACTCTACCACCAGGGGAAAAGCCCTTTATCGGATTTGAACCGATGACTTATGCCTTACCATGGCATTACTCTACCACTGAGTTAAAAGGGCTTTTTATTCATAAATTACCCACTCTCATTTACCATTATAGGTCTACCGCATAATGTACAAAATCTATGTATATATTAATGTACATAATATATGTATATACAGATATATATGTAGAGATTTTATTTTCTATATTGAAATATAGAAGTTTATTCATGGTGAGATTCAAAAAAGCCGAAGGGGCAATTAAGAACTGCTGTTAAAAAAATGGTAGACTTTGTTTTTTTTATGTTTAGCCTATTCACTTTTCACGTGCTGAGAATGTTCTGCAGAATTAGGACTTTTTCTTCTATTGGCTGATCTTATGATGAGAACTTTCTCCATTTATGTTTTATTTCCCATAATTCTAATTGGGGGGGTATAAAGGAATTCCCCCTCTTCATATACCCGTATGGCTGGGTATTAATTTTCAGTGATATACTTCTTATCTGTTTTGGTGAGAGATTGAAACAATTTTTCACAGGCATTCCTTGGAAAAACCTTCGAGTTCAAAACTTTTCCATTTTGCAGTTTTGGAAGGATTTGTTGAAGCAATTTTCAACAGGTACCCTTTGGAAATGGGTACTTGAATATTATCTAAAACTCAAATCTAAAAGGTACATTTTTAACAAACTATATTGGAGTTTTATCAACAATTTTATTCGAAAAAGTGGGCAGTCAAATTTATACTGCAGAGTATCAAAATTATTCTACAGCCTGCCCAGCCTAACAAAAAGGAAAAGGAGGAAAGGAATTGATGGGGACTGTACTGCCGCCTATATCTCTTAATATATATTGTAGAAATAATCAAACTATAGAATACGATCCTAATCGAAATGCATACATTTGGTTCATACGCGAGTGGCATGGTAAGAAGAGATTTCTTTTACAGACTAGAGAGGGGCCATCTAAATCCTAAAGTAAAAGCCCGCGATTGAAGTACCAACTGCTCGCTTTTCTCCGTAAGTGGAATTAACCTCCTCCTCGAATGGCTACCCTTGACAAAGGGTAGCGTTGGTATCATAATCTAGATGTAGCGGGTATAGTTTAGTGGTAAAAGTGTGATTCGTTCTATTAATAACGGAATTTGAAATGATATACTTAAGGCATCCTTAAGTTTTTTTATATTCATATTCCGATGAAAACTTTAGTTCTTATAAAGGGTTTAATCCTTTTCCTCTCAATAGCATATTGAGGAAGAATATACATTCTCGCGATTAGTATCCAAAGACTAATTAAATTTGCATGCAAAAGACAAATTTGATTATGAGTACAGAGGCGCGAAGCATAATTTTGCATTGGATTAAGTATTCCAATTGAATAAATATGAGTAAAAGATCTATGGATGAAGATACAAAAAAGTTTATTTCCAATCGTAACTAAATCTTCTTTTAGTTAAAAAAGAAATGGAAGCCCAATAGCTAAAAAACGATAGTTTTGGTTTACTAGAACCATCAGGATATTGTTTCAGCTCGGTGGAAACCCAACTCTTTTCCTCAGGATCTCTTGAATAAAATTAGGGAACGAAGTAAGTAGATTAGATAGGATATTTAGGAGAATTTCTATCTCCTACTCTATAGGGATCATCTAGAAAGCGGAGAGCTTTGGTTCCATTCAGACAGAAAAGCTAACATAGATGTTAAGTGGTGAGAATAGCCATAAAGGAGCCGAATGAAATCAAAATTTCATGTTCGGTTTTGAATTAGAGACGTTAAAAATAATCAACCAACGTCGACTATAACCCCTAGCCTTCCAAGCTAACGATGCGGGTTCGATTCCCGCTACCCGCTCCATTCTGTATAAAAAGAGTATTCTATTTGTCTAGACATGGTAGAGACTTGTATTCAACCTTTTTCGTCTACCTGTTTTTGGCCCTACAGAGCGGAGTAGAGCAGTTTGGTAGCTCACGAGGCTCATAACCTTGAGGTCACGGGTTCGATTCCCGTCTCCGCACTTAGCAGTCCATATAAATAAATGGAATGAACTATTCTATTTGTATAGATATGGTAGAGGGCTATATCCAACCCCTTTTTTATTCAGCAAGCAGAAAAGAAAAAAGAAATAAAAGAAAAGCACAGTCTATTCTATTCCCCCTATAATAAGGGCAATTTTCTCTTGTTTGTCTCGGTGAATCCCCGCTTTAGGGCCCCTCTTGGCAAGTTCGATTTTCGCCCCGCCCCCGAAGCACTCTTTTTTTTGAGTCGGGTGCAAACGATAAGATAGGAAGGGATACGGTACTAGACTACATAACTACTTAATTTAATATAAGTAGTTATGTAGTCAACTAGATTGACTTTTTTATCAAAGTACCTTACTAAATTAAGCTGGCGAGCGACGGGAATCGAACCCGTACCTTCTCCTTGGCAAGGAGATGTTTTACCATTGAACTACGCTCGCTACATTGACCTACGCTCACTACGACATTATTTTATAGGATATATCCGCCTGGGTCGACCGTCTATGTCTGGGTCGACCGTTTCATTTTCTATTAGAGTTTTTTTTTTATTAATTGTCTGTCAATCAATATTCTAATGGCAATGGAATTTAATAATAATGAAAGAGAAGAGGTAATAATTCGGAACGCAAATAGCATTTTAATGTGTATCACAATTCGAATTTTTGCAAAAAAAGGTCCTTTCTTTTTATTTATTTTGTATTGGTCTACTAAATACTAAACAAATTCAAGAAATGAGAGAATTCAGAATAGCTACCAGAAAGACTAATCCAATCCATATTGATGTACCGGAAAATACAACGTTTTTATTATTTGACCAACCATCAGGAGAAGCAAATACAAGGGGTACACTAATTACTAAGACTGAGGAAGTCGCAATTAATGCAAAAACAGCTAACTGGAAAGCAATAGTCATATTTATAATCCTCCAAGCTACCATCAAATAAAGTTGACTACATATTTATATTTGATCCCTCACTTAATCAATATTGTACTAAAATACAAGAAGTAGGAGGGGTTTAATCATGAATCCATTGATTCTTCTTTTTAAAACTTATTCCTTACCGCTTTTATTTGCTTATTGCGGGGATTTAGCCTTTATTTCACAAGCAGATATAGCGGATTCTGTATCCGTGTATACAGTATAGAGAGATATAGCGAAAGTGGACTTGCATCTGAGATGTTTCTAGAAGTTAGTAGAGCATTTCATATGGCTATGTTCGATTTGTAGGAATAAAATAGGGATTAGGCTGTGGAGAGATGGCTGAGTGGTTGATAGCCCCGGTCTTGAAAACCGGTATAGTTCTAGGAACTATCGAGGGTTCGAATCCCTCTCTCTCCTTTTGTTTATTGAATACATTTGTTTCTTTATATGTTTTTCTTTGTTCTGCCCCCTTATATCATTAAAAAAAAAAATGAATGGCTCGGCTAGATGGAATAACCGAGCCAGAAAAGAAAAAAAGAGTAGAACAGGTATAAATAAGAAAATCTTAGTTAAGAGGGGTCATGTAAAGAACAGGTTCCAAATCACGATCAATTCCCTTTTCAAAGCCTGCTGCAGCAGCTCGGGCTCTTCCTGCATGCCACAAATGGCCCACAAAAAAGAAGAATCCTAGAACAAAATGGGAAGTCGCTAACCAACTTCTAGGAGAGACATAATTAACTGCATTGATCTCGGTAGCTACGCCACCGACGGAATTTAAAGAGCCTAAAGGAGCATGGGTCATATATTCTGCGGAACGTCGTTCTTGCCAAGGTTGGATGTCTTTTTTCAACCTACTCAAGTCTAAACCGTTGGGGCCCCTTAGAGGTTCTAACCATGGAGCACGAAGGTCCCAAAAACGCATAGTTTCCCCTCCAAAAATAACCTCTCCCGTTGGGGAACGCATTAGATATTTACCTAAACCTGTCGGTCCTTGGGCGGACCCTACATTAGCTCCAAGACGCTGGTCTCTAACCAGAAAAGTAAATGCTTGAGCTTGAGAAGCTTCTGGACCTGTAGGTCCGTAAAACTCACTTGGATAAGCCGTATTATTGAACCAGACAAAACAACAAGCGATAAAACCAAAGACAGATAAAGCAGCTAAACTATAAGACAAGTAAGCTTCTCCAGACCATACAAACGCACGGCGAGCCCATGCGAAGGGTTTGGTTAAGATATGCCAAATTCCGCCAAGTACACAAATGGAACCCAACCATACATGTCCCCCAATTATATCTTCTAAATCATCCACACTAACAATCCATCCTTCTCCCCCAAAAGGGGATTTTAGTAAATAACCAAATATAACACCGGGGCTAAGGGTCAAATTCGTAATTTTTCTTACATCTCCCCCTCCAGGGGCCCAGGTATCATATACACCGCCAAAATAAAGAGCCTTGAGTACTAAAAGAAAAGCACCTATACCTAATAAAATTAAGTGAATACCCAAAATTGTAGTCATTTTATTTCTATCTTTCCATACATAACCAAAGAATGGAAAAGATTCTAGAGTCTCGGGTCCCAGAAGCGCGTGATAAATACCACCGAAGCCTAAGACTGCGGAGGAAATTAGGTGAAGTACTCCAGATACAAAGTATGGAAAAGTATCTAGAACTTCTCCCCCCGGCCCTACTCCCCAACCTAGAGTAGCTAAGTGTGGAAGTAAAATCAATCCTTGTTCATACATGGGCTTTTCTGGTACGAAATGAGCCACTTCAAATAGGTTCATTGCTCCGGCCCAGAATACGATTAATCCGGCATGGGCTACGTGAGCTCCAAGTAGTTTACCGGACAAATTGATAAGTCTGGCATTCCCAGCCCACCAAGCAAAGCCGGTGGTTTCTTGGTCACGACCAGCTAAAACGAAAGTTCCATTAAAGAGCGTTTCCACGTGGTAGAACCTCCTCAGGGAATATAAGATTTTCATGAGGCTGATCCTGAGCTGCCATCCACGCACGAATACCCTCGTTTAAAAGAATATTTTTGGTGTAGAAAGTCTCAAATTCAGGATCTTCCGCTGCACGGATTTCCTGGGAAACGAAGTCATAGGCACGTAGGTTCAGAGCCAGGCCAACTACGCCAATAGCACTCATCCATAAACCGGTGACGGGTACAAATAGCATAAAGAAATGTAACCAACGTTTATTGGAAAAAGCAACACCAAAGATTTGGGACCAAAAGCGGTTAGCAGTAACCATTGAATAAGTTTCTTCCGCTTGAGTTGGGTTAAAAGCTCGGAAGGTATTTGCACCATCACCATCTTCGAATAGAGTGTTTTCTACAGTAGCCCCATGAATAGCGCATAGCAGAGCCGCGCCTAATACTCCGGCAACTCCCATCATATGAAAGGGGTTCAACGTCCAATTATGAAATCCTTGGAAGAAAAGGATGAATCGAAATATAGCTGCTACGCCAAAACTCGGTGCAAAGAACCAACCAGATTGTCCCAGTGGATAAATAAGGAATACGGAAACAAAAACAGCGATTGGACCAGAGAATGAAATTGCATTATAAGGCCGCAATTGAACAGACCGAGCAAGTTCAAATTGACGTAACATGAAACCTATTAGTGCAAAAGCCCCATGGAGAGCGACAAAAGTCCACAGACCACCTAATTGACACCAACGAGTAAAATCCCCTTGTGCTTCTGGTCCCCATAGTAGCAACAAAGAGTGTGCTAAACTATTAGCAGGGGTGGAAACCGCCGCCGTTAAGAAATTGCAACCTTCTAAATAGGAACTAGCCAATCCATGGGTATACCAAGAAGTTACAAAAGTAGTCCCTGTAAACCAACCCCCTAAAGCGAAATAGGCACAAGGAAAGAGCAATAGGCCGGACCATCCTACAAAAACGAAACGGTCTCTTCGTAACCAGTCGTCCATAATATCAAATAGATCATTTTCTTCTTTAGTAACTCTACCAAGGGCTATAGTCATAGTGATCCTCCTATTCAATTACTTCAACCATTTCCGAGCACCTCATATTACTTCCAAGGCATATGATAGTTTGATTATCTGTGGACGATTTCTTTCTCGTTCAATGCCTTTTTTCAATGGTCTCGAAGATAGAAATTTTGCACTTTTATCTATGGGGTCACAACTGAGGTCGTGGGAAATCCATGAATTTCATTGGATTGATTTTTCTTATACTATAGAAATAAAGAAATAAACATTTGAATTCCGCATTATTCTATGATTCCTATTTCAAAGTCTATCTTTTAAGAGAAAACCCCTCTTTTCTCATTCGCTCTCTATTGCATGGGTGGAAGAACAAAAATAGGATTCTGAAAAAAAAGAAAGATATTGAAAAGAAAAATTGACTTTCGAAATCCATTTTTATGTGTAACGGAAAAGAGTTGCGATTTCTTCTTATTCCTATAGAACGTCTAGTAACAAGAATATGAAATCGTAAATAGCGAAAAATTCTTGCCTTGCGCGGTCTAATCTAAGTCCAAGGAAATACAAAAAATCCGCTTATACAACAATTTCATCCACATCGAATTTATATATCAGAATAGCGGATAGAGGCATTATTCAAGGGGTCAGGTCTACTTACTTTATCTTTCTTTCCAATTTTATGGTGTTTGATAAGAATTTTTTTTTCTATAACCTGCTTGTTTTATTCTAATAAGCCCTATACGGAAATGCCCGCTGAAGAGAAAATATATCTGATTGTCTCTTAGCCTATATCGAATTTTACAAAGAAGAAACAAGAATTTTCTCCTTTTTTTATTAACATTAAGAAAAAAGAATATAACTAAAATGGAATTGGCAATATAATTTTTATGCACTTTTGAAATGAAAAAAGGAAGGATTTTTTGTAATCGTTATTTCTTGCCTCTGTCATATCGCGAAAACCTTTCGATTTGGAACGGGGAGAGATGGCTGAGTGGACTAAAGCGGCGGATTGCTAATCCGTTGTACAATTTTATTGTACCGAGGGTTCGAATCCCTCTCTTTCCGCCCCCTCGAATCGTTTGGAACTTTCGAATTGTAAGGAATTCTAACCCCCGGATTTTCTCATAGATAAATGTACGAAATAAATCCAATTTGTAAGAAAAAATTCCCAAAAATTTTGGATTTTTACTCCTCACGTCCAGGATTACGTCCCGGGTCATTAGATAAGAATCCAAAGATAAAGAGGGAAACAAAGAATATCACTACTGTATAAACAAAGAGTTTGAGAGTAAGCATTATATAATCTCCAAGATTTTTTTTTTAAGGAATAGATTACCCGTTTTTCCTTACCCCACAGATCCACTAGGATGGCTTTTTTTTATTTTGACACCTAAAAAAATCAATTCTTAAAAAAAAATTGCAAGAATTGCTTTCTAATAAGCAGTCTTATCAATATCCAAAATTAGTTTAGGTATTGTGTGGGTACCTAAAGGTACCTGCTCAACGTATGTGCAGGGGGTAGAAAGGCGGATCAAATTTATTGCTGCAGCTATACATTCAATGTAGAAGAATTCGAATTTTAGAATCGAAAGTTCATAATATAAGATATAAGACTTCTCGGCTCTTCTACATTTTTTTTTTTTCATTTTTTTGGAATGAATACATCATTGAATTTGGCAGACAGAACAGAATAGTAAAGATTTCATCGAAAACTTACAGCAGCTTGCCAAACAAACGCTAATAGAAAAAAAAGTACAGGTATGACAGGCATAACATCCACGATTGGGTTGAAAATGGCATAAGCTTCGGGTAATTTGGCGAAGAAAAAACTAGTCGGATAGAGATCAGAATTAAAACAGATACAGGTTAAACTAAGTATATTAGGCATAACAAGCATTTCGTTCTTGTAGAGTAGATAATTGGATTTTGATTGAGTTATTTTTCTAAGGGAAAAAGGAAAAGAAAAGGTGGATTCAAAATCCTTTTTCTTCGGGCTTTCCCAAATACAAAATACCTCCTTGTATTCGCATTCTCAAATGAGAATGGAAGAAATTCGACTTTCATATAATATCTTAATAGAATTTCATGTAATGATCAATGCATTTTTTGGATTCTATATTATCCGCATGTTTAGAATCCTAGCAAGAAAATATCCCTGATTTTTTAGGTAATTGAAGTGGGATTGACGAATAATATATAATAAAACTACTGTTTATTAGTGCCGCATAAAACGAAATGGGGCGTGGCCAAGTGGTAAGGCAGCGGGTTTTGGTCCCGTTATTCGGAGGTTCGAATCCTTCCGTCCCAGATTTTTTTCATGAAACGAAAAAAGGAATCGTATTGTGCCCTGCACGACACAAAAGCTTATTAAAGAGAATAATTAGTTCTTATGAACTCTTAGATTAGACGCATTTCTAAGGATTCCTTTTCTTTACTCAGAAAACAAAATGAAGTGTCAAGTCCAGTCATCAAATTGAATATCTTTTTTTTCAGTAAAAATTTGGGTCTGTCGGCACATTCAGGATATGCTCCTACTACTCATTACTCAGATGTGTATGTGTTTTGAATATGTGTTTTGAAATTCGAACGTTTTAGATAAACTTTATGCTCCATATCCATGAAGTGGGAATTCTTACAGGATACATTTGACACCTAATGTGAAAAAAAAAAGAGGGGTTTCCTTTCTATGGATAGAGACCTGATTTTTCTATTTTAGGTATTATCTGATTTGCAAATATAATGGAATGTGAGGATTAGAGATAAATTCATATATCTGCTCGATTTTTGAATTGATTGAAAAACAAAAATATATGAGGGAAAACACTGTATAAAAAATTAGACCTATCCCTTTATGATACAGATATATTTTTGTTTTGTTGTATTATTAGTAAAAAAGAAGGGTCCTTCTTTGGTTAAGCGAAAACGGGTTAAGCGAAAACGATCTCGATCTGTGATTCTTTAAATATCCAGAATGATCCATTCCGGTAAGGATAAGGTAAGAACTGTTCGTTGGATAGAATAGAATGGATTCAAAAAAATAATACTTTTCTTATTTTTTCTTATTTTTGATTTTTAATTCTTTCTGTTACCTAAAAGAAAGAATCCTATAAGTAAAAGCAAAGACCTTAATTTTACTTTACACTACATTTTTTTTTTACTTCATTTTTTCTTTCTTTTGTTACTCCTGTTACTTCAGTCGAAGAACTATGAAAAGTTTATAACTACCAAAAAACTTCCACTCTTTTCATTGGCATAGTTTATTTGTTGGAGAAGAGTGGATCCTTCTCATTTCAGGATTAATCATCTCGAGTTCTCTGTTGAGGATGGAAATTCAATAATAAATAAGTCTTAAGCAAACTATTTTATTCCTCTTTTTCAAACTATGTTTCATTCATATGATAGAATATGGGTTTAAATAAATTGGATCCTTGCGGAGTCTTCCCCAATAAATACTTTTTTCTTTTATCCATATTTCTCCATAGATAGCAAGTTTGAGTTAGTATACAAAACCAATGACTATTCATGATTCCATCCATATTGGATCAATTCTCGATACCACTTTGCAATGAAATTAGAGGAATGTTATGGTAAAACTTCGTTTAAAACGATGTGGTAGAAAGCAACGTGCGACTTGAAGGAGATAATCGATTGTGGATTTTGCTATCCACCATTTTCCATAGTAATGAAAATGCTCTTGGCTCGACATAGTCTGTTCTATTTGTCCCGAACCCAATTTGCGCGGAGTTGTTTGTAAGTAAATAGTACACGATGGAGCTCGAGAAGACAGAATAGATTTTTTATTAAGGGAAAGAATCTAGGGTTAGTGAAAACTAATAAATTAGGCCAACTTTGTCAGTCTATCCTTAATATAGAAATTGAATAAAATAAGAAAAAGTCTAATTTTGGAAGATTGGAAAACTTTTTCGGTTAAAAGTCTATCAGAATCAATCGTTCATATTCGATTTCTCTAGAAGAGCAAAATGCTTTATTGAAGGAAATAAGAAAAAAAGAAAGGGTATGTTGCTACTCTTTTGAAAGAAAAAAGAATAGGAATTCCCGAAGTAATGTCTAAACCCAAGGATTTCACAAATTAAAGATTAAAGAATTCCGGAACAAGTAAACATGATTTTCAACCATCTCAACAATAGAATTAGATCAGAATAAGGAATAAAAGTCAATTTGTTCGAGATGAGATAAAGAAAAGAGTTTAGAGACGACTCAAAAAATTTCCAAGGATTTCTCTTTTGAAGTCTGTCAGTCAAAATTAGCCAACTTGAGTCAAGAGTATAAATGAAATTTGTTTTTTCTTCTATAAGCAAATTAATGCAAGTCATAGTCTAATTTCTACTTGTATTATGGATAGAAATTCGAATCATTTTCTCGAGCCGTATGAGGAGAAAACCTCCTATACGTTTCTAGGGGGGGCATTGTTTATCTACATCTATCCCAATAAGCTGTCTATCGAATCGTTGCAATTGATGTTCGATCTCGAAGAGAAGGGAGAGATCTTCAAAAAGTTGGTTTTTATGATCCGATAAAGAATCAAACTTGTTTAAATGTTCCAGCTATTCTCTATTTCCTTGAAAAAGGTGCTCAACCTACAAGAACTGTTTATGATATTTTAAGTAAAGCAGAATTCTTTAAAGATAAAGAAAGAACTTTGAGTTAATTGAAGAACTAAATGAATAAAAAATAAAAAAGTAGGGGAGGGTCCTTAATATCCCTTAATTATTTAGACACAATTTGTCTCTTTTTTAGTCCTATTTTTTTGCTGCATTTATGTCGTGCTAATCCAACAAAAGCCCTTATTTAATTTCCTTATTTGTATCTAATAGGTTTTCTTACCATTGTCTTTCTATTGACAAAGGTCTATTGAACAGCTAGAATTAGTAGCTAGATAGGTCTCTTTATCCTCACTCCATATTAGGCATTTCTGTCTACACTTTGCTCAAATGATAGGGTTGCCCCCCCCCCTTGCATGTACTCTCATACAAGATTTTTCTATTAAAAAAAAAAATAACAATTTTGCTATTATGATTGAGGCCGCTCCTTTTTTAACCTTAGTGAAATTTAACCGATCTGTTTATTTTGGTATTTAAGTGTTTTTAATGGGGGATAAAATTTTTCTTTTGATGTCTTGCTAATTCCATCTTTTGATAGGAGCATCTGGCGTAATTCCATCGATTTTTGGATTTCGATCGTATCTAAGATCCTATTTTATCTGGGTTGCTAACTCAATGGTAGAGTACTCGGCTTTTAAGTGCGACTATGATCTTTTACACATTTGGATGAAGCAACAAATTCGTCCAGACTCTTGGTAGAGTCTAGAAGACCACGACTGATCCTCAAAGGTAATGAATGGAAAAAATAGCATGTCGTAATAAAATCAATTTCTTTTTTTTGGGGGGGAATAAAAAAATTCCGATTTTCTGGGTCTAGTGAATAAATGGATAGAGCCTGGCTCTAATTCTGGTAAAATAAAAAGCAACGAGCTTAACTTCTTAATTGAAATGACTCCCCGATCTAATTAGACGTTAAAAATAGATTAGTGCCTGATACGGGGAAAGGCTGGGTTTTCCTATCGGTGGACCCTTTAATTTTTTTTAGGAATCCTAATTATTCTTGATTATGGATTTAAAAGGGATGTTATGAATTGAATGTGTAAAAGAAGCAGTATATTGATAAAGAGACTGTATTCCAAAGTCAAAAGAGCGATTGGCCTGCAAAAATAAAAGATTTGTTTTGTTCTTTTTAGTAATTAGAACAAACATAAACTAATTAGATAGAAAAGGAGCAGAGAAAGATCTATGGATTAGACTCCCTTTCTTCTCAGGGTTTGTTTTAAAAAATGTAACACCCTGTTATGACCATATTGCACTATGTATCATCATTTGATAAATCGAGAAATGCTTTTTTCTCCGATTCAAGTAGAAATACAAATGGAAAAATTGGAAGGGTATTCAGAAAAACAGAAATCTCGTCAACAATACTTCGTTTACCCACTTCTCTTTCAAGAATATATTTATGCATTTGCCCATGATTATGGATTAAAAGGTTCCGAACCTGTGGAAATTTTTGGTTGTAATAACAAGAAATTTAGTTCACTACTTGTGAAACGTTTAATTATTCGAATGTATCAGCAGAATTTTAGGATTAATTCGGTTAATCATCCTAACCAAGATCGATTGTTGGATCACAGCAACCATTTTTATTCAGAGTTTTATTCTCAGATTCTATCTGAGGGGTTTGCAATCGTTCTAGAAATCCCATTCTCGCTAGGAGAACTATCTTGTCCGGAAGAAAAAGAAATACCAAAGTTTCAAAATTTACAATCTATTCATTCAATATTTCCCTTTTTAGAAGACAAATTTTTGCATTTACATTATCTATCGCATATAGAAATACCCTATCCTATCCATTTTGAAATCTTGGTTCAACTCCTTGAATACCGGATCCAAGATGTTCCATCTTTGCATTTATTGCGGTTCTTTCTCAACTATTATTCGAATTGGAATAGTCTTATTACTTCAATGAAATCCATTTTTCTTTTGAAAAAAGAAAATAAAAGACTATTTCGATTCCTATATAACTCTTATGTATCAGAATATGAATTTTTCTTGTTGTTTCTTCGTAAACAATCTTCTTGCTTACGATTAATATCTTCTGGAACCTTTCTGGAACGAATCCACTTTTCTATGAAGATGGAACATTTTGGGGTAATGTACCCAGGGTTTTTTCGGAAAACCTTATGGTTCTTTATGGATCCTCTTATGCATTATGTTCGATATCAAGGAAAGGCAATTCTTGCATCAAAAGGAACTCTTCTTTTGAAAAAGAAATGGAAATCTTATCTTGTGAATTTTTCACAATATTTTCTCTCTTTTTGGACTCAACCTCAAAGGATTCGTCTAAACCAATTAACAAACTCTTGCTTCGATTTTCTGGGGTACCGTTCAAGTGTACCAATAAATACTTTCTTAGTAAGAAATCAAATGCTGGAGAATTTTTTTCTAATAGATACTCGAATGAAAAAATTCGATACCACAGCCCCCGCTACTCCCCTCATTGGATCCTTATCAAAAGCTCAATTCTGTACTGGATTGGGGCATCCTATTAGTAAACCCATTTGGACTGATTTATCTGATTGGGATATTCTTGATCGCTTTGGTCGGATATGTAGAAATCTTTTTCATTATCATAGTGGATCTTCGAAAAAACAGACTTTGTATCAACTCAAATATATACTTCGACTTTCATGTGCTAGAACTTTAGCTCGTAAACATAAAAGTACGGTACGAACTTTTATGCAACGATTGGGTTCGGTATTTTTAGAAGAATTTTTTACGGAAGAAGAGCAAGTTTTTTCTTTGATGTTCGCTAAAACAACTCACTTTTCTTTCCATGGATCACACAGTGAACGTATTTGGTATTTGGATATTATACGTATTGATGACCTGGTGAATCCTCTTATTCTTAATTAAT
>Ga0307435_1000027_pt1 | contig 62645 bp, 60 predicted proteins | sample SalMarWE160470MG_FD_202164 | JGI IMG/M metagenome (GOLD analysis project Ga0307435, IMG submission 202164) | Salt marsh sediment microbial communities from the Plum Island Ecosystem LTER, Massachusetts, United States - WE1604-70 | ecosystem: Environmental > Aquatic > Marine > Intertidal zone >... | reverse complement strand
CGGATGTTCGCCGCTTTGGGGTACAATGTCCTGGAGTTGAAAAGGATAAGATTGGGTAGCCTCAGATTAGGTACACTCTCGGAGGGAGAAATCCGTGAACTTACTCGCAGACAGGTTCAATCACTCAAAAAAGGAAGAAGGATATGAATACGATTCATATTCCCACTTTCGGGCCAATAACCATGGAGAAAAACGGAAGCGAATGTTTATGAGCATGGTTGGTCAAACATCCCCATGTTTGTGCAGTGGTAGGTCAAGTTAACTGCGTCCTCGTCTTGAATCCAGATTGACTACTGTACCCCACCGCCTACTCTTAACCAGTCCGGTTTTGGGCTGTTAAGGGCGGGCCTAAATGGCTGACGTAACAGGGCGGTGCTATAAGGATTCACTTAGGAAATAACTTGCTCTTAAGATACTGTATGGCGCGGAGACCGTGAACTGCTATCGTGGCTGCGACAAACCGGGGTATCAATAACCACAAAGGATTTACTCCTAACGCCAAGAATAAGCCAGTTTCTTCCACTATACTGTGGTTGATGCCAATAGAAATCTGCAGATGTTCCAGTTCTTCTTTTGTTAGATCTTCCTTCTTAGCTTCCTCCATAATAACGGCGCTCCCATATAGCAGGCCAAAACCAGCGCCCGTTACCCACATCGTTGCTGCCCGATCCGAAAGTCCGAGGATTTTCATCAACGGCCTGAAAAACTTGACCAGATATTTGATCCATCCTAGAGACTCTGAGGCAGAGAGCGCCGTCATAACCAGCATAATGATTAGGAAAATCCTGCCACATAAGCCCAGTGTGTCAATAGCCCAGCCCTTCAGAACCTCAATAAACGGAGTCTGAGTTGCAAGGTTGGCTGGCAAACTAATGCTCTGGCCGGTATCAGCGAAAAATTGGGAAACAACGAACACACACAAAGCAGCTGCGCCAATACGAACCAGGGTTGCTTTGATGACATTTAAACCAGATTTATGCTGGACTATGCCTTCGACAATTAGCATGTGGGCAATGGTTATGAACAAGGCGATTAAGATGATTTGTTCAATGGAAAAGGGAAGTACCACAATGATGGCGATCGCTGCGTAAAAGCTTACTAGCATTGCGATGATGATTGGCAACGCTGCTGCAGCAGGCAGATTGATAAGGCTCATTAAGGGGTGTAGTAAGAAATCTAGTTGACTTAGCCAACCACTCCACTGTAAAAGAGCTGCGAGAAAGGAGACAGGTACAATGATTTTGCATATCCAAACAAAATTACTCCACCCCTTCTTAATTCCTGTGCGGAGGCCTGTTTTTAATTGACTCCGGAATTCAGACATCTTATCGGAGAAAGTGACTTAGCAGTCTTTGGAGCCCCTGTATTCCTGAACTGTGAAGCCAAGGTCGTGGCACTGTTGTTCCACTGCCTCCAAGATTGCTCGGTCAGGGCTGCCTCTGGTTTCAGGTCTAGTGGCGTTAAAGCCTGCGGCAACGCTGGCCATGATAAGCGATTGCACGAGGCTACTTCCCTTGACATAGTAGGCAGCAAAGGCCCCAGCGAAGACATCTCCACAACCTACCGTGTTAACCACATTTAGACCTAGCTCCTTGAGAGGCAAGGCTGGGATCTCGATCACCGTACCGCTAGCCGGTTCAAGCATGGCAGCTCCTTGAGCGCCAAGTTTAAGCACTGTGTGATTGCCGAGTCCTAGCTCTTTTAGCTTCTGCAAGCTCATATTCAACTCATCTGTTCCCAGTAGAGCATTCGCCTCCGTCTCATTTAAGAAGAGGACTTCTGCCTGTTTGGCAAGAGATTGCAATGCTTCCCGGTTCGGGCTTATCAAAATCCCCGGGTCCCACAACACGGGGACATCGCGTCTTTTCGCCAGGTTTATTAGTTCCTCCGCCACCTCCAAGTGGGGGTCGGTGAGGACGATACCTCGACATTCCTGTAGCTGTTGCTTGACCTGTGCTTTGTTCAGGTGTCCCAGACCAAGCCTTGCATTCGCCCCCGGATGACTGGCAATAACGTTCTCCCCTGTTTGGTCAACCAGAATATAAGCCTGCCCTGATTCCACTCCCGCAATATGGTCGATTCCCTCGGTGACAACTCCCTCGTCCTCGAGGGCGGCAATTTGCTGGCGAGCGATGTCATCCTTCCCCAGAGCGCCTATCAGGGCAACTTTTTTAGCCCCCAAAATCCGTGCTGCTGCCACAGCAATGTTGCCCCCTGTCCCTCCGGATACACGGGTGATGTGTTTTATGATAACCTCTTCGCCGGGCACTGGCAGCCGCTCTACGAAGCAGCTAATATCCCAGTTGATTGCGCCACATACTACCAAGCTAGCCATCTTAGTCCTCCAATATACGCGATAGAAATAGCTTTAGAAGGCGAGGCCCGTCCACGGCAGAGGCTACGTGTATTAACTGAGAGCTGCCAGAGGGCAAAATACGAGTAACTCCTCTATCCAAATCATTTCCTTTAACTACTTCCACCTTTGCCAGTATAAAATCAAACAGAGAAGCATCCAGCAACACTGCCAAAGCTAGCGGGTCATGCATTCTACAGCATCCGTGGTATTTTACCTCGTATTCTACCAGTTGGGCTACCAGATGTGCAGCCGGTGTATGCCTGGTCTTAATTTGCTCCAAATGCTGGCTATTCAGGCAAGCCGCAGGGTCCATAGATACATCCAGCCCCACAGCAAATATGTCCACCTTGGAGTTGAATACTATATGAGCAGCCTCAGGGTCCTGCCAGATATTGAACTCGGCAAAGGGAGTGCGATTCCCTTTGCCATAGGGTGTAAGACTATAAGCACCTCCCATGAGAATTAGCCCGGCTAAAAGTTCAGGCAGTTCGGGATGGAGTTCAAAAGCATAAGCCAAATTGGTTAAAGGTCCCGTGGCTACAAGAGTAACTTCACCGGGAGCATCCAAAACCGACCGGGCAAGGAAATCCCAGGCCTTTGCCGGGTACAGTGTGAATTTGGGAGAAGGCAAGCCACACTCTCCCAGCCCGTCCGGGCCATGGTAGCTTAAGGCATCTTCCAAAGGGTGATTCAAAGGGTTTGCTGCCCCCATCGCTACCGGGATACTGCCTGCGTCCAGGCATTCCAATACCCGGCGAGCGTTGGCGCTGGTCATTTCCACAGGAGCATTGCCTGCCACCGTGGTGATGCCCAGAACCTGGACTTCAGGCGATTTTAACGCCAGAACTAAAGCCAGGGCATCATCGATGCCGGGGTCCATATCCCAAACTACTTTCTGCATCGAATCCTACGGGATACACTATCATAAATTTCGGAAGAGCATAAGTATAAACGGACTGGCTAGAGGTAATTAATCAGGAAAATTCAGGTTAAAGTAAAGTTTGGCTCAAAAACCGGGGAAATCAGCTCCAGAATTTAAGCTTTCAGGGATTTGTGGTAGGGAATTAGACCCCCGGCTTCCACCATGTCTATAAACCATGATGGAATTATCAGGCGAAACTCAAACTCCTTGCCCGTATTGAGGTTCTTGATAGTCCCTTGCCTCAGGTTAATAACTATCTCATGCCCGGTCTCAAATTCAGCGGAAATTCCCGGCAAATCTATGGCCGGGCAGCCAAGGTTCCAGAAGTTCCTGAAGAATATCCTGTGGATTGAGTCGGCAACTACGGCCTGGACACCCTTAAACTTCAGAGTTTCCGCAGCCTGCTGCCTGCTTGAACCAATTCCAAAGTTCTCTTCGGCAACTATAATGTCCCCCTTAGCAACCTTGGTGAGGAAATCCCTGGGGATATTCTCTCGATGCCCGACATCGCTTAGCCCGCTTCTTGCGATGAACTCTTGATATTGACTTTGGTTCGTTTCATCACCACCCATGATAAACCTTCCGGCGAAGAGTTCATCAGTGTCAACATCCTTACCAAACTTCCAGACTCGACCTTTGAGTTCCATCTATGCCTCCCGGAAAAACTCCCGTGGGTCACTTATTCTGCCTTTCAACGCCGAGGCTGCCACGGTCGCTGGCGATGCCAGGTATATTTTGGCAGTCACATCTCCTACCCGGCCCTGAAAGTTACGATTTGCCGTACTTATACAAACCTCGCCCGGTCCCAGTATGCCCATATGCGCCTCCATACACGGACCACAGGTGGGTGGACCTACCACAGCGCCGGCCTCCACAAATGTCGCTATTAACCCTTCTGCCAGAGCGGCTTTAAGGACCTCCTGTGAGGCTGGTATGACGATAACCTTGGTAAACTTATCTACCTTCCGACCTTTGAGTATTCTGGCAGCAATCTTGAGGTCCTCCAGGCGCCCATTGGTGCACGAGCCTATGAACGCCTGGTCGATTCTGGTCCCCTCAACCTCAGTAACTCCCACAGCATTGGACGGCTTCGGAGGCACGGCAACCATGGGCTCCTTAATATCATCAGCGTGAAACTCAAGTGTTTCCGCATACTCCGCATCTTTGTCGCCCTGAATAAGCTCGAAAGAGTGGTCGGTCCTTGCCTTGAGAAAATCCACTACCTTCTGGTCAGGCTCGATGATACCATTAGTAGCACCTGACTCTATTGCCATATTGGTTAATACCATGCGACCCGCGATGCTCATTTGGCTAATGGTCGAGCCTGTATATTGAAGAGACTTAAACAAGGCACCGCTTACCCCTAACTTCTTCAGTATGAAAAGCATCAAATCTTTCGACATTATTGGAGGCCGCAGCTTGCCTTCAACATTTATCCTGATAGTCCCCGGGACCCGCTCCCATAATTTTCCTGTTTTGAAGACCACAGCCATCTCATCAACACCAATCCCGGTCGCAAAAGCCCCAACCACACCCGATGTCGTGGTATGACTGTCCACACCAACAAGAGTAGTTCCCGGCAGCACATGCCCCTTCTCCACAAGTACCTGGTGGGCTATGCCCCCCTTCCCGACTTCATAGTAGTTTTCTATACCTTGTTCGAGGACAAATTTCTTTATATTAAGACACTTCTTGGCAGTATCGATATCCTTGTTGGGCACATAGTGGTCCAGCACTACTACGATTCTCGTAGGATCCCAGACCTTTTCAACGCCTAGCTCCCTGAACTTGGCAATCGTATGCGCACCTAACGCATCGTGTATCATGGCTAGGTCTACAGAAACCTCGACAAGCTCGTCCGGCCTGACAACTTTCTTCCCGGCTTTTTTAGCTAATATCTTCTCTACAAGAGTCATATTCGTCTCCCGTTTTGGAGATGCTTATCTTATCTGATTCACCCAGGTTGCCGCAAATGCTATCGGGCAGTAGTCATCTTTGCATCCAGAGGCGCCGACATGATATTTTTGAGCTAATGGCTATCGAAGAAGTCATTGAGTTCTTAGAACAGGAATATGGCCCTGGCAAGTGGCAGCCAGACAGGGATCCTGTTGATGTGCTCATAGGAACCATACTTTCCCAGAATACCTCGGATGCAAATTCGGGGAGAGCTTTTGCCTCTCTTAAAGCTAGCTTCGATAGCTGGGAAGATGTGGCATCAGCTCCAGCAGAGCATATCGCTCAGGTCATTCAGTCCGGGGGATTATCTCAAATCAAGGCCGTTAGGATCAAACAGGTACTTGAGCAAATTGAAAAGGAACAGGGTCGTATCAGTCTTGACTCCCTCAAATCGAAGTCTATGGCTGAAGCTGAAGACTACTTAATGCGTCTGCCTGGAGTAGGACATAAGACAGCCAGATGTGTGCTACTTTTTTCCCTGGGGAAGTCATCCCTGCCCGTAGATACCCATATTTTCCGGGTAGCCAAACGATTGGGACTAATTGATTCCAAGACGTCTATAGATAAGGCACATAGCTTGCTGCAGGAACAAGTCCCACCCTCCAAGGTATATCAATTCCATATCCATATGATAGAGCATGGCCGGCGGATATGCCACGCCCGGCAGCCCCGCTGCGATAGGTGTATATTGAGTGGCGTTTGCCCTGGCTCGCTTTACTAATTTAGCTTGGTTATTAGGTGATATAATGGTGAATATGGCGCAGATACTAAAGAGCAAAAATCTGGCTACCAAATTTCAGATAATGGTGGAAATAGCCGCACATCAGCCTAACATACAGCAGAAAGACATCGCCCCAAGATTGGGCATCACTTCGCAGGCGGTTTCCGAGTACGTGAAGGAATTGATAAAGGACGGCTGGCTAAGCTCCGAGGGTCGCTCCCGATACAAGGTCACTAAAGAGGGCGTAGATTGGATTTTGCAAATGTCCCGGCAGCTACATAGTTACGCCTGGGTTGTGAGCAAAGTCGTGGCTGATATATCAACTACCACCGCCATAGCTGACAGCGACTTATCCGCTGGTCAACCAGCATCGCTATATATGAAGGACGGCTTGCTCTTCGCCTCCGATGTCATTAATAACAAAGGGGCTAAAGGAATAGCCGCAACTGAGGCTAAAAAAGGACAGGATATCGGCATTCGCAACATCGAAGGAGTAATAAAACTCGAACCAGCTAAACTAATGATAGGCAAAGTACCCAACGTGCAGGGTGGAGGTTCCAGGAGCACTGACCTTGCCCGATTGAAAAGGGAGGTAAAAGAAGCGAAGCTGGTGGGAGCACTGGGCACGGAAGCCCTGGTAGCATTGATGCAGCTTGGTGTAAAGCCTGATTACGTTCATGGCGTCCGGGAAGCAGCCATAGAGGCAGCTTACTGTGGCCTGTCCTCCTTGGTTGTCTGTAGCGAGGACAAAGTTTCAATTTTGGTGCAGAGATTGGAAGAGGAGAACCTGGACTACCAGATCATCGACTTACGTCAAAATTCCCCCAGGGCGTCCACTAGTTAGACGCCTTTCATTGTGAGGCATCCCCCATTCCTGTCATTGCGAGGCTGACTCTCCCCTTCTGTCATTGTGAGGAGCGTAGCGACGAAGCAATCTCCTGACATTACTAAACGCTCCCAGCGAAAAGCCTTGACATCCATATTGTGGCATTTTATAATAGGGCTCAATCAACTACACTTGTATATAATAAAGTTATTTTGTATAAAAGGAGGCAGAGGTGACTCGCATGAAAATGTCCTGTAAGCAAATCTTTACCCGAGGTATAAACTGGTTCCTGGTGCTTTTGAGCATAGCTCTTGCCCTGACAGCCTGCAGCCCTACCGAGCAGACACCACCTCAATATTTTTTTGATGACCTGGGAAGGCTGGTCGCCATCAACGGAACACCCCAAAGAATCGTCTCCCTGTCTCCCTCTATAACCGAGACTCTGTTTGCCCTGGGTCTGGGTGACAAGGTGGTGGGAGTTACAGATTGGTGCGATTTTCCTCCGGAAGCTCTGGAAAAGGAAAAGGTGGGGGGATATACCACACCGGATATAGAGAAGATAGTCGCCCTTACCCCTGACCTCATACTGGTTGCGCATGGCACTCCCATGGAGGTTATCAATACCATGGTAGGGCTGGGGCTTACACTATTTGGCATAAAGACTACTGATTTAGATGACTTGCTTAATGACATTAAAAGAGTAGGGGAAATAACCGATAAGGAAGTGGAGGCCCAGGCACTTACATCTGAAATGGAAAGCAGAATTCAAGCAGTAACTAATCAGACCGAAGAATTGGAAGAAAGGCCAAGGGTCTTTTATATCATCTGGGATGACCCGCTACAGACTGCTGGTTCCGGGACTTTCATCCACGAGCTAATTGAAAAGGGAGGCGGAGCGAACATCTGTGGTAACATCACAGGTTATCCAATAATCTCAATCGAAGAGGTCATCGCTCGCAATCCAGAGGTAATCATCACCAGCTCATGGCCAGGCGTATATGAGTGGGCAATGAACGAGACCACACTTAACGCTACCGACGCCAGACAAAACAACAGAGTCTTCGTATGCGATGATAACCTCGCCCAACGCCCGGGTCCTAGACTGGTCGAGGGCTTAGAGTGGTTTGCCTATTTCATTCACCCCGAGATATTTGAGGAGCCTGAGGGTAGCTAAGTGAAGGTTTTTTCTTCCTGGAGCGAGGGTAAGGAATGTGCCCTGGCGACATATAAGGCAATTTCCCAGGGGCACGAAGTCTTATATCTGCTTAACTTTGTCTCCGAAGATGGCCAGAGGTCGAGGTCCCACGGGACTAAAGCCAGTGTTTTAGCTTTGCAAGCAGAAGCCATTGGCATCCCTCTCATCCAGGTGAAGACGTCATGGGAAAATTATGAAGAGAACTTTAAGAAGGTTGTCAGGGAACTCCAGGACAGGGGCATTGAAGGGGGCGTGTTCGGTGATATGGATTTAGAAGAGCATCGGGAATGGGTAGAGAGGGTATGTAGCGAGGTAGGGATAAAGGTGTTTTTGCCCCTCTGGGGGATAAAGGCAGAGGAGTTAATTGAAGAATTCCTTAAATTGAAATTCAAAGCTACAATAGTCGCCACCAGATTAGAGGAGAACTTCCTAGGAAAGGTTCTCGACAGAGCTCTGGTAAGGCAAATTAGCAAACTCGGCTCCCATCCCTGTGGTGAAAATGGCGAATATCACACCTTCGTTACCGAGGGGCCTATTTTCAAGAAAGCGCTCAAGGTTACCAGGGGTGAAAATAAAAAAATAGATAACATATGGTTCTGGGAAATCTCGGCTGAGTTACAATAAAGGGGAGTTGAAATGAAAGAGAAAGGCTTAATTCAGGTTTATACCGGGAACGGTAAAGGAAAGTCCACTGCCGCTATCGGTCAGGCAGCTCGTGCTGCCGGGCACGGTTTTAAGGTCGGCTTAGTCTTCTTTTTTAAAGACCCCGAGGCATTCGGGTACGGTGAACATAAATCACTGGAAAAGCTGGGGATAAAGACTTTCCTTTTCGCCAAGAAACATCCTCACTTCTACAAGGAACTGAATCCTGACGATGTCTGCCAGGAATGCTCCAGAGGGCTGGAATTCATTAAGGAGCTTTTTCAGGACCCATCCTGGGATATGCTGGTCCTAGATGAGATAAACATTGCCGTGCGCGACGGCTTTCTGAAAGAGGAAGAGGTTCTTTCTCTTTTAGAGACAAAGCCGGAAAAGTTAGAGCTTGTCTTAACCGGTCGGGGCGTCACAGAAAAGATTATAGAAAAGGCAGATTTGGTCAGCGAGGTGAGGGAAGTGAAGCATCCTTATAGTCAGGGAATACAAAGCCGGGAAGGCATTGAATATTAAACCGGACTTCGACGATGGCACGTACGGTAGCTGAGGTATTTAGCGAGCCCGTTATCCCTTTTGCCATTCGCTGGCAAAGTAGAGTTTACTCATTACTGGGGCTTGCTGGACTACTGGTAGTGGTAGTCGTGTTTGCCACTACCTTGGGAAGCGTTCCTATACCATTTACTACTACTTTTCAAGTCCTCCTCTCTCAACTGCCCTTCGTTCATATTACCCCTTCTTCTCCCGATATTTTCGGAGCGCCAGTGAGCCTGGAAATTCTGAAAACGATAATTCTGGATATCCGGCTGCCACGCATCCTGCTGGCAGGTTTAGTAGGAGCAGCCCTGGCAGTAGCCGGAGCCACTTATCAAGGACTGTTTCGCAATCCTCTGGCCGACCCTTATCTTTTAGGTGTGGCCTCAGGAGCCGGACTGGGAGCGACCATTGCCATGCTTACTCCTTTCACATTAGCCTGGATGGCTTTCGGGGCCGTGCCATTATTTGCCTTCATTGGTGCCATAGGCGCCGTGGCTGTGGTTTATTTGCTGGCCCGTGTCGGCAAAACCCTGCCAGCCACCACGCTTATCCTGGCTGGAGTAGCTCTAAGTGCTCTTCTGGCCTCCATCACCTCTTATCTCATGACCATTTCCGGTGAAGAACTACATGGGATTGTATTTTGGCTGCTGGGTGGACTTTACCTGACTAAATGGTCTGAGGTGTGGACGGTCCTCCCTTGTGTAGTAGCGGGCCTTGTAGTCATCTGGATTCATGCCCGACCGCTCAATGTAATGCAGCTTGACGAAGAGCAGGCCCAACAACTAGGCATCAATGTGGAAAGGGTCAAACTCATATTACTGGCTGCTGCCACCCTCATTACCTCCTCAGCAATTTGCTTCACCGGCCTTATCGGTTTCGTCGGCATACTCATCCCTCATGCCGTGAGGCTTATTTGGGGGCCGGACTACCGGTTTTTGCTCCCTCTATCCACGCTGGTGGGCGCCATCTTCCTCATTCTGGCCGATACTTTAGCCCGTACCATAATTCCTCCTACGGAGATTCCGGTAGGAATAATTACTGCTCTCTGTGGAGCACCTTTCTTTCTTTACCTATTGCGAAGAAGGAAGGGGCTCGCTTTCTTCTGAAAGGATAAGACACCATGATTGAACTGGATAATGTCAGCTTGGGCTATAACCATCGAGCCATCTTGCATAATGTAAGTATGAAGGCCGGGCCCGGCCAAATACTGGGGCTGGTTGGCCCCAATGGCTCGGGAAAGTCAACATTAATCAAGGGAATGACCCGGGTGATAGACCTGTTCTCCGGGTGTATCTCAATTGACGGCCGTGATATAAAAACTATTAAGCACGATGAACTGGCTCGCCTTGTGGCCACAGTGCCGCAAAGCCCCGCTTTGCCCGGGGCTTTCACGGCTTTTGAAGTGGTGCTCATGGGACGGACGCCTCACCTCGGGCTTCTTCGCTACGAGGGAGGAAAGGACCTGGCTATCGCCTGGCAAGCGATGGAGGCAACGCATACCCAATCCTTCGCTGAGCGCAGAGTAAGTGAGCTCTCGGGAGGAGAGAGACAGAGGCTTATTATCGCTCGGGCACTAACCCAGCAGCCAAGGGCGATGCTCCTTGACGAGCCAACTGCCAATCTGGATATAAATCATCAAGTCGAGATTCTCAATTTGGTCAAGAGTCTTTGCCTGGAGCAGAGTTTGACCGTCATTATCGCTTTACATGATTTGAACTTAGCTGCTCAATACTGCGATTGGATGGTCATGCTAAATGGAGGGGAAGTTTACGCTGAAGGCACACCACTCGACATACTCACAGCGCCGAATATCAAGAAGGTTTACGGAGCCGAAGTATGTGTTTATCCCCACCCCATTAATAAATTGCCCACCACTCTTATCACGGCAGGGGGGAGTCATGGAACGAGCTGATATAATTCCTCTCCCCCATCACAATTCCCTCCACTCCTCCCTTAGAAGGCCGAACAGCACCAGGTCATGATATTGCCCGTTTTTGAACATGGCTTGCCGCAGTCGGCCTTCTTCCCGAAAGCCGACTTTCTTGTGAAGCTTGATGCTGCGTTCGTTGAAGGCGACTGCAGTCGAATAGATGCGATGTAGGTTCAATTGCTGGAAGCCATAGTTGATTACCAGCTTGGCAGCCTCCGTGCCGTAGCCTTTGCTCCAGTAATCCTGTTCGCCTATGACGACTCCGAAAGTGGCGTTGTTGTCCTTTGAGTTAATCCCGTGCAGTCCACAATTTCCGATGGCTTTAGTTGAACCACCTTCGATCACTTCAATAACGAAGACAACATCAATTCTTGCCCTCGTGGTACCCAATTCCTCAATGTATTTCTCCTCGCCCATTTCAGTCATCGGCAGATACAAGTCAAGATATTGTATTACCTCGGGGTCGTTAAACCACTTCAGAAAATATGAGATATCCGATCTCTTTACCGGCCGTAGAAGAACGGTCTTCCCCTTTAACATTTGAATTCTTCCTTTCATCCTTGAGCTAGTTTTGCTGTGCTCAATCGAATACTGGGGCAGAGACCATGCTCGTTTGAATCTGGCATATCATAACGTCAGCAAAATAATAAGCCCGGCTTTCTTGCCCCCCCGGGCTTGATGCTCCTAATATTCTTAATAGTGGATTTACGTTTCCTTGCAGTTGGAGACACACCAAGCCCAATAGACGCTGACGTCGAACTGAGCGCAGCAAATGATTCCACAGACAACGCTCTCTATTCCCATCGGACTTCTGTATATTTCCTGAAGCTATGTAAAGCTCATTCTACTGTGTCAAATAAAGCATTGTCAATTTGGATGGTGACAATGCAGACGAGTCTACGGTGATTCGATAGCAGCCTTGACTTACCAGCCTGTCTATTCATCTATCTCCGACAAAGCGGAGAGTCGGGGCTATGCATCCACAATTAGGTCAGTCCATAGGCCACTTTTTTCACTTTGTGCAATGGTGTTCTACGCCTGCTGGGCCGGACAAAGGCAAATATACCAGGCAAAACCATATCCAAGATTTTGCCTCTTGGGTGAGCCTGTGGGTAGGCGAGTTTCATAACAGGGGGCGGGAGAAGCCGCATGTGCGGCAGTGGTACATGCCCATGCTTGCTCCGCAGCAGGGACAGCTAATTTCATCATCTCCTGCCTTGGGAATTTTCCCCACGACTTGGTTATAGATACGCCAGTAAAAGAAGTGCTCTTTGTTTATGAACTTTATGTCAACTTCTTTTCCTGCTGCTTGGAATTCTTCGTCTGCGACCATACTATTTATTATTTCGTGCAGCTTGGTAGAGCCAGAGCCGTACTCTATGGCCTCCTTTCTCCTCCACACTATCTCCGGCGGAATCAAGCCCTCAAAGCTCTTTCTCAGGATATACTTCCCTACTCCGTCTTTGACCTTGAGCTCCGGGCTTATTTCCAGGGCAAAGCGAACGAAATCCTCATCAAGGAAGGGCTGCCTTATTTCAACGCCCAAAGCCTCGCCAAGATAGCCGGCTGAGAAGTGCCAGTTTTGTGAAAGTTTTCTTATATACCTTTCCAGGTCTTCAGGAGGAAGCTCTGCCATATAAGAGTAGCCGGCGAATAGCTCATCGGCTCCGTCACCGGTCATAACGGAAGTAATTCTATTCTCCCTGGCAAGTTTAAGGGCAAAATATATGGCAAGGTCGTTGGGCAGGGCGAGGTCAAAAGTTTTCAGTATTTTTATAACTTCAGGAAGCGTATTAAGCGCCTCTTCCGCAGTGAATTCCATTTTCTTATGCTGTATTCCTAAGAGCTTGGAAACCTTTTCTGAGTAACTCAGGTCAGATGCCGGGGAGTCTTTCAACGCCACTGTGAAGCCTGTGCTCGGCCTGGCTACAAAAGCCAGAATGCCAGTATCGACCCCTCCTGATAGGAGTATGCCATCGGCCCTGTTCCTCTCCGCAGCTTCCTTAAGCTTATTCCTTAACTGCTCACAAGGGTCCATATTGACGGCTCCTTTCGCACCCATAATAACATTTTCCCCACCTCTCAGATTTTTGACATAACCTCTGTACTATGCTAAAACATCTTCTTAGAATAGTTCCTGTTCGAGTGGTAGGTGCCTAGCAAGGAGGGGGCATGACAAAAAGAGTAGTGGACATTTTAATTGTCGTGGTGATTGTCTTGGTTGTGGTATTGGTGGTGGTATTGACTATGGTGCTAGCGTCTGCCACATCATATGAGATAGCAATAGACGATTATGTCGTGCAAATATGGCAGCCAGGGACGGCAAGTGGTGACCCAGAGACACTGCTGGCTTTTGGTATTGTCGTTGATGATGGCAACCACGTGTTGACAGTGCTAGATTACGAAAGGGACACTCCAGATAAGCTATTAGTAATCTCACCTAAATACGGGATGTTCGATGCCTCTATTCAAGCTATAGACTACCGCACCAGCGCCACACTGCTCCAATTGCAGGACGCCAACTTACCGGTTGCTGAAATCGGCGACACTTCATCCCTGGCCTCAAACCAGAGTATATGCATTCGAGGATGGGTCGATGGGACTAATAGATACATGAAGTCTCCGGCAAATGCCCATTTATCAGACAATGTAGCACCATTATTCTTCTCAATAAGTGTGCCGCAGGAAGCTGCCACAAGGGGAGAAGGTTGGGTGGTTGACAAGTCAGGGGCAGTAATAACCGATGAGGATGGCAAAGCTATCGGTCTGTTGGGCAGGTACCAGACTAAGTTGATTACTGTATATGGACCTATAGGATATGCATCTCTTCCGTTTCCGCTGGTAATAAACATCGATAGTGCTTTAGCACTTTTAACAGATACGAGTCACTCAATCGGACCAGCAGTATCCGCTATATTAACTGAGTCCGGTAGCACGGACGTTGTGCCGGGTGATTATCCGCGTTTGCCGGTCAATGACATCGAAAACCTGGATACCACCGTAATGGGATTGCTGGATAAGATTGGGGAGCCTTTGCCGCTAGATGACCTAGCGAAATACTCCTCGGGGCTGCCCATGAGGTTCCATCCGGAAGAAGGTGTCACACTGGTAGCGGCTTTTACATATCCTGTAGAGCTACACGATAATGACAACAATTTGCTTGCCATGGCTAAGTGGGTTGGCATCCAGTGGGACAGGAGCGAAGGCAAACCCAACCGCCTGATTTACGGAAGCACTGCCTATGCAGTGGAAGGTGTTTATAGTATCGAAGGCGATATAAGCGGTCTTGTACAACTCGTTGAACCGATATTGTCAGAGCTGGGACATTAATAAAGTTCCACGTTTGCATTTTTGACATAGCCCCATGCATTATGCTAAAATATATTTGTTAGGCAAGAATAGTCGACGCCTAGCAAGGAGGTGGGGCATGATACGAAGAGAGGCTTGGTTATGCCGATGGGTGTTTCCCGATCGGAGCTCTCCGGCAACGTAAGGTGCGTTGCTTGAGAGCACATGGAAGCCCCGAGCTCTTCGTCTGTAACGCAAGGCTCCCAGGAAGGGGCAACGGCAGTTCAGCCGGAAGCTGAAGTGGAAGAGTAGGGGTGATTTAAAACTGAATAGCGATATTCAGGAGCGAGCTTCAAAATTTGGAGCTCGCTCTTCTTATTATCTATTGTGCCGCTCTGGCATTTACCTGAACAGGCGAAAGACGAAGTTCAGAATGATAGTAAGCACAATACTGATTATGATGCAGGTTATTATGGGGAAGAAGAACTGAAAGCCCCCCTTTTGTAGAAATATATCGCCGGAAATCTTTCCTAAGAAAGGAATTCGCTGCCAGAAGAACAATAGCAAACCGAGGAAGGCGAGAAAAGCTCCGCCGAGGATTAGAATCTTGCCTATACTTTGCAAATCCATGCTAAGCCGCTCAGTATTAATTTTACCTTATTATGCTATCCTTGGTGTATTCTGGCTTGTATAATAGTGGCAAAAAAGAGGGTGCAGGCATGATGACTTCATACAGTCGCGAGTTAATGTTAGGTATCCCACAAGGAACCTTGATTGACCTAGAGACCACTGGCCTTGATATGGACCACGATGAAATAGTGCTTTTTGGCTATATTCAAGGGAGCCGCCTCGAGATAATTTGCCGGAGTTCGAAAGAAGAAGCGCCTTTTATCGCCCAGCTTGCTGAACTCGTTCCGACGCTCCCCAGGCCATTTTACGCCTATAATCTCTCCTTCGAGAAGGGATTTCTTCAAGCTAAAGGGATCGATATAGAAGGGATAGACTTATTTCAGCCCTGGAAGGAAAAAGCCGAGGCACTTTACCTCAAGTGGCCTAAGTTGGACGAGCTGTTTTCCCACGCGGAGCACTATTTTAACGAGCCGGTAATAAGCGGCAGAGACGTCCCTTTGCTATGGCAAAGATTCCTTTACACAGAGGATGCTAACTATTTGCAGCAAATCATAAAGCACAACGAGTCTGACCTGCTTAGAGAGCTATACTTGCTGGTATATTATCGAGACAGCTACAAGGTTTAAGTAGGCCAGGGAGCCAGGTATTAAAAATACTGAGGGCTTTTTCGGCCCTGGCAACTCGGGTGCCGCGGGCTTTCTACAAAGTCCGTAGAATAGCCTTGCAGTTCATGGTAGAATAGAAGCTAAACCGGAAAGTACTATGAAAAGGATTGGCGTGTTAACCAGCGGCGGTGACGCTCCAGGAATGAATGCCTGCATCAGGGCTATCGTCCGCTATGGGGTTAGCCGTAAGCTGGATGTCATAGGAATTCGCCGAGGTTACTGCGGTATATTGGAGGAGGACTTTGTAAAGTTAGGCAGCAGGTCGGTAGCCAATACTATCTACCGGGGGGGTACTTTCTTAGAAACAGCTCGCTGTGAGGAAATGAAGACTGAGGAAGGCATAAAGAAGGCAAATGAAATTCTGCGACGGGAAGGCATCGAGGGATTGATAACTATAGGCGGTGATGGCACCTTTCGCGGTGCAGCAGCCCTGGCCAAAGCTGGAAATGTAAAGGTGATTGGTATTCCGGGCACCATAGATAACGATGTCTATGGCACTGACAATGCTATTGGCTTCGATACCGCCATAAATACAGCTTTGGATGCCATAGATAAAATCAGAGATACTGCGGGTTCGCTACAGCGCCTCTTTTTCGTCGAGGTCATGGGAAAGTGTAGGGGATTCATTGCACTGGAGGTGGGAATTGCTGGCGGAGCCGAAGATATCTTGATTCCGGAATTAGAGACAAAAATAGAACAGCTTTGCCTTGATATACGGCGCAGCTTCAAGAGAGGTAAAAAATCCTCTATCGTGATAGTTGCTGAAGGAGATGATGCAGGCGGTGCGTTTTCAATTGCTCAACAAGTATGGGAGAGATTAAAGCTGGAATACCGAATTTGTGTGCTGGGACATGTCCAAAGAGGTGGCTCACCTACAGCCAGGGATAGAGTTCTCGCCAGCAAGTTAGGAGCTGCGGCTGTGAATGCTCTGATTAAGGGCATGGCAGGTTACATGGTGGGAGAGTTAAAGGGAGAGATAGCCTTCACTCCACTCAGGGAAACCTGGGAGAAAAAGAAGGAATTGGATAGCAACTTGTTACGGTTGGTCAAGGTACTGGCTGGATAGGAACGTAAAAAAGACCTGATCCTGCTTCTATCGATCTTTGTCTTGTTTTTCTCTGAGAACGCCCCCGGTTAACTTGCTGTACACCTCACGATATCTTTTCGATGTTCCCTCTATTACCTCCGGTGGCAACATAGGCGCTGGCGGTTCTTTATCCCATCCTGAACCTGAAAGCCAATCACGAACAAACTGCTTATCAAAGCTGGGTTGAGAGTAGCCAACCTTATATTGGCTGATATCCCAGAAGCGACTCGAGTCTGGCGTTAGTAGCTCGTCGATAAGGGCTAATTTGCCGTTGATGAAACCAAACTCGAATTTGGTATCGGCAATTATCATGCCCCTTGTTCTGGCGTAATCTCGAGCATAGCCGTAGATAAGCAGGCTTTTTTGTTCTAATTCTCCAAAAAGGTTTTCAATGCCAAGGTCTTTTATGTCTTGATTGGTTAAAAGACGGTCATGCTCCGTGTCGCTCTTAGTAGTGGGGGTAAAGATAGGTTGGGATAATTCCTGGCTTTCCTTCATTCCCAACGGCAAATGGATATGGCCAATTTTTCCAGTCTCCTTATACTCTGCCCATGCCGAACCAGATAGATAGCCCCGAACAACGCATTCTACAGGTATACGCTCGGCCTTAGTCGCAAGCATAGAGCGGCCGATAAGGCTTGTTACAAGTGTAGGCGAGGAATCTCTTTTCCATTGAGATTGCTTCGGGCTTTCAGTCCTCGCAATGACATCTCGAAGTATATCCACACTATCGATTACCTTGATAAGATGACTGGGTAGGATATGGGCTGTTTTCCCGAACCAGAAGGCAGAAAGCTGGTTAAGAACACTTCCCTTGTCAGGGATGCCGCAGGGCAAGACAACATCGAAGGCAGATATACGGTCGGTGGATACAATGAGCAGTCTATCATCTAAATCATAAACATCTCTTACCTTGCCACGGCGAAATAAAGGTAGAGCTAAGGTTGTATTCACTAAGACTGTCGGGGTACTACTCATAGTTTCCTCGGCCCAGGCTATAATGTTTCCAGTAACGGTTTAAGAAGTCGCTTCTCTTTAAACCGGTAACTAGGGTTCAATGCCACACAACCTCTTCGCGTTGCTTTTCATTCTCTCTATATTGGCCCGTCTCCCAATCATAATCTTCTGAGCCATAGGTGATCCGGCACCATGCATCGATTCCGCCAAATAACATGCGGCTCCTAGACCTACCGTGAGATTCTCAATCAGTCGCAGTACACGGATGCGATTTTCTACCGCAATACCATCAACACCCTTCAGATATTTAGCAACATACTTGCCTATCTTGGGATGCCTAAGGTCTTTTTCAGAAGGCATCGTCACTATTAAGCCGCCAGCGATGTCCTGGGCCAGTCTGGCTATGTCATAAGGAAATTTCGTCACATTTAGTTTAGATACATTGGCTCTTAGAGTGTCTACAAAGTAAGTTCCCGAAGTCTCTCTGTGACCTTCGTAAGCACAGGCAAGACTGCAAGACATCATAGTTTCATTGAGCTGAATCATGTCAAGGATTTTGTCTTTAATATGGGAAGCTTTTGAAGTACCTTGATACTCAGCAATTAATTGACTGGCGCCAATCAAGACATCGCCCATACCTGACTTGCAGGCATAACTCTGGCGGTGATAGGAAGCAAACTTCTCTACAAGGTCAAAAGCAAAGTCATATTCTTTGTACATAAAGACTCGTTCCCAAGGAACAAACACATCGTCAAAAACAACCATACATTCCTGTCCCCCATAAAGAATGTTACCTACATCCATCTTCGGGCTATCTATTTTTCTCGTGTCGCATGGTTGTCTCCCATAGATGTATATAATTCCTTCAGTATCACTTGGCAAGGCAAAAGAAATGGCATAGTCCTTGTCTTCTTCACGCATAGCTCTAGTCGGCATGCAGATAATTTCATGCGAATTTACAGCTCCTGTCTGGTGCATCTTGTTTCCACGAACCACAATGCCATCCGGCTTCTCTTCCACTACGTGAAGGTATTGGTCGGGATCAGCTTGCTCGGCTGGATGACGACTTCTATCGCCCTTGGCATCCGTCATGGCACCACAACAAACCAGGTCTTCATCCTGTACATATCTCAAGTATTTCAGGAAACGGTTGTTGTATTCGGTCCCATACTTCTGGTCAATGTCATAAGTCACCATCGATAAAGCATTCAAGGTGTCCATTCCAGCACAACGCTGAAAGCAAGAACCAGTATAAGCACCCAAGACTCTACCCATTTTTGACTTGTTGACCAAGTCTTCGATACTCTGATGAATGTGACAGAAACGATTTATCTTCTTTCCTGTTAGATGAGAGGTGGCTGTTACAATCTTCTGGAGTTGTGGGAATTTTGATTCTTCGGCAAGTTCATAAGTGGCAGCAATACAATTCCTTGTCGGTTTGATAATAGGATTATCGGCATGATTGGTAATCTTCTCTCCAAACATGTAGAGTTCAAAATGCATTTTCTTCATGCTATCAATGTATTCTTGCGCAGTCTTCATCTTTCTATTTCCCTCCGTTATACGCTAAGGCAAAAACTTCAAAGTCAATGCCCCATCACTATACTGCTCTAGGAGCCAACTTGGTTGACCCAGCTTTGCCAGCTTTCTTTCCCTGTTTGGTTTTAGTTAGCCCCAATCGTTCAAAGACAGTATCTACGTATTTCAGATAGTAACTGTAGTCGAAAAGAGACTTTAGCTCATCTTTAGTCAGGTAATTTGCTATTCTCTTATCCATCAGAAGCAGAGCTAAAAAGCTTTTCTTGCCCCCCCACGCTTCCATAGCATTATCTTGAACCATTTTGTAAGCTTCTTCTCGTGTTAGACCTTTATTTATTAAAGCGAGGAGTACTCTCTGGGAGAAGATTAGCCCCTGGGTAAGCTCGATGTTACGACGCATATTTTCCGGATAAACCTTGAGTCCTTTCATTATTGAGGTAAATATAGATAGCATATAATCAACTGCCAGACAGGAGTCAGGTAAGATAATCCGCTCTGTAGAGGAGTGACTGATGTCACGTTCATGCCATAAGGCGATGTTCTCCAGAGAAGTTAAAGTATGGCCTCTTATTAATCTGGCCAGTCCGCAGATACGCTCACAAAGCTCGGGATTTCTTTTATGAGGCATCGCCGAGGAGCCCGTTTGCCCTTCTTCAAAAGGCTCTTCAACTTCCCTGACTTCCGTTCTTTGGAGACCTCTAATATCAGTGGCAAATTTCTCCAAGGAGCTGGCGATAATAGCCAAAGTGGTCAGGAATTGGGCATGGCGGTCACGCTGAACTATCTGGCTTGATATGGGAGATGGAGCGAGCCCTAACTTAGCGCAAGCTATTTTTTCAACCTGAGGAGGCACAGTAGCATAAGTGCCTACTGCCCCCGATATTTTGCCTACAGAGATATTCTTCTTAGCCTCAGCCAGCCTTTGAGCATTACGTTTCATTTCTTCAGTCCACAGGGCCATCTTTAAGCCCAAGGTAGTAGGCTCAGCATGAACACCGTGGGTTCGCCCCATCATAATGGTGTATTTGTGCTCTACGGCTTTATTCTCCATGACGGATATAAGCTCAGCCACGTCTTGCGCCAAGATATCTGCCGCCTGGGTCAACTGCAGACCCAAGGCGGTGTCCATAACGTCCGAAGAGGTGAGACCAAGATGTACGAAGCGTGACTCTTCACCCAGGCTTTCAGCCACCGAATTAAGAAAAGCGGTCATGTCATGGTGGGTCACCTTCAGAAACTCGGCAATGCGATTCAAGTTGCAGCTGGCTTTTCTTATCTTAACTATATCTTCTCGGGGGATGTCGCCCAGCTCAGCCCAGGCTTCACAAGCAGCTATTTCCACCCTGAGCCACTGGTCAAATTTGTTTTTATCAGACCAGATTTTCTTCATCTGGGGTCTGGAGTACCGTTCAATCATGTTATCCCTTTGCTAACTCTTGTTTATACTTACGATAGGCTTCTCTTATCTCTTTATGCTCGGTGCCCAAAATCTGGGCGGCAAGCAAGGCAGCATTCTTTGCCCCGCTTTTACCAATGCCCATGCAGGCTACCGGCACTCCCCCGGGCATCTGGCTTATGGAGAGTAAAGCATCTATGGCTTTTAACTCGCTGGTAGGCAAGGGCACACCGATTACGGGCAAAGTTGTCCAGCTAGCTAAGACGCCAGGAAGGTGAGCGGCTCTGCCAGCAGCAGCAATGATAACTTTGAGTCCTCTCTTCTCTGCCTCCAAGCCATACTCCCTTAGTTTTTCGGGATTTCTATGGGCTGAGATAACGGAAAGTTCATAATCAATGCCCAATTGCTTAAGCATATCCAGCGCCGGCTGTATCAGCTCGGTGTCTGTCTTACTGCCTATGACTATGCCCACTAATACCATTGCCATGTAACCCCCAAATTCTATTTGGTGCTTAGGATTCAAATTTTATCTTATCCATCTCCCTCAAAGCAATGTCCTTACGATAATGACAACCTTCAAAGTAAATATTAGGAATATTGTGGTAAACCTTTTCTCGAGCTTCAGCCATGTCTTTGCCCACACCTACTACGGTGAGCACTCGCCCGCCGTCGGTATAAATTATGCCATCATCTCCCAACTTAGTTCCAGCATGGAAAACCAGCACATCTTTATCCACACCGTCTATCCCTCGTATGGGAAAGCCGGTTTTGTAGCTACCAGGATAGCCACCCGAAGCCATAACCACTCCAACGCAGGCCTCGGAATTCCACTCTATTTTCACCCGGTCGAGGTTGCCCTGGACTACTGCCATAAGTATATCCACCAGGTCGGTTTTAAGAAGAGGCAAAACGACCTGAGTTTCCGGGTCACCAAAGCGAGCATTGAATTCCAGCACCACAGGCTCTCCATTAACAATCATTAACCCCGCATAGAGCACTCCCTTATAAAGCATGCCTTCTTTAGCCATAGCTTGTACGGCCGGCAACAAAATGTCCTTGGTTACCTTTTCTGTCATCCCGGCGGAGAAAAAATCGGGTGGGCTGTAACTTCCCATACCCCCTGTGTTGGAACCCTGGTCATTATCTCCGATTTTCTTATAGTCGCAAGCTGGCACCATAGGTGACACTGTCTTGCCATCGGTAAAGATTATGAGGCTTACCTCTCGACCACTGAGATATTTATCAATTATCACTCTATCCCCTGCGGAGCCGAAAATCTTTGCTTCCATGATGTCGCCGAGAGCTTTGTGGGCTTCCGCCAAAGAACCAGCGATAATCACACCTTTGCCAGCAGCTAATCCATCAGCCTTGATGACAACTGGCGGATGCTGTTCCTGAAGGTATTCACGAGCCTTAGAATAGGAGGAGAAAATGGCGCCTTTAGGACAGGGGATGCCATACTTCTCCATCAAATTTCGGGCAAAAACCTTGCTTGATTCTACCTGGGTGGCTGCTTTAGTGGGACCGAAAATAGGAACACCCAGACTATCAAAATAGTCCACTATCCCTGAAGCTAGCGGAGCCTCAGGACCAACCACAACAAGGTCGATACCCTTTTCTTTAGCCGCCTTGCCCAGCCGTTCTATATCGGTGGGACGTAAATCCAGATTTTCCGCGATGGCAGCCGTACCGGCATTCCCCGGGGCAACAAAGACTTTTCCCACTCTGGGACCCTGGGCAATCTTCCAGGCTAATGTGTGCTCTCTACCCCCACCACCAACTACTAGTATCTTCAAGGTTCACTCTCTCGTGTCAGTCTTCACGGTATAGCCGTACTCTGTCCTCAGTTTTCTGGATTTTTCAACGCCAGTTTTTTTGGAAAATGGCATTGGGAATAATGATGAAGGTTATCACTAGGAACAGCCGATCTTAGCCTCGGAGAATACCTACTGCTTCTTTTTCTTCTTATGCTTCCCCCTATTCTTCTTCACCCCTTTTAGTTTCACTCTGTGTGACATGGTATTATAAAATCTCCTTGAATTTCTCGGCCTGCACGGGGTCGAGATTTTGAATTAGTCTCAGCAACTCTACGACGTGCTCTTTTTCTTCTTCAATAATATGTTCCAGTGTAGTCACAGCCCCCTCATTTTCCAAGTTCAATATATGGTCTTCATACTGGTTAATGGCTTGCAACTCGCCTATCAAATCCTCACGGAGCATCTCTAAATCGTCTAGTATAGCTAGCTGTTCGTCGCTCATTTCTTCAAAAGAATAACTCATCTTTTCTCCTCCTTCGATACTTATTCCCATTCTATAGTTGCTGGCGGCTTACTGGTGACATCATAGACTACCCTGTTGACATTGGGAATTTCATTAACTAGGCGGTCAGATATTCTAGCAAGAAGGTCGTAGGGCAGGCGAGCCCAATCAGCAGTCATAGCATCTTCACTAGTTACTGCTCTGACCGCTACCAAGTAGCCATAGGTCCTGTAGTCGCCCATGACGCCAACGCTCCTGACATCAGTAAGTACAGCAAAGCTTTGCCATAGCTGGTGATAAAGCTTGGCTTTTTTGATTTCATTCATCAAAATCCAATCAGCAGCCCGGAGTATCTCCAGCTTCTCCCTGGTCACTTCACCGATGATGCGAATGGCTAGCCCCGGTCCGGGAAATGGTTGCCGCCAGACCATATCCTCAGGCAGGCCTAGAGCTAACCCCACTTGTCGAACTTCATCCTTAAACAAATATCTCAGTGGCTCGATAAGAGTGAAACTCATTTTAGCCGGTAATCCGCCGACATTATGATGGCTCTTTATTTTAGCCGCAGCTTTGGTTTCCGCGGAGGTACTTTCAATGACATCGGGGTAAAGAGTGCCCTGGGCCAGAAAATCAATCTTGCCTAATTTGGCAGCTTCTTCCTCAAAAATCTGGATAAACTCGTTTCCTATTAATTGTCGCTTCCTTTCCGGATCGCTAACCCCTTTAAGTCGTTCCAAGAATCTATCGGTTGCATCTATGTAGACCACATCCATTTTGAGGTTACGCTTGAAGGTATTAAGCACCCTTTCAGGTTCATCCCGACGCAATAAGCCATTATTGATAAAGATGCAAGTTAACTTATTGCTAATAGCACGGTCAATAAGGGTAGCAGTTACTGCCGAATCTACGCCTCCAGAAAGAGCACAGACCACTCTCCCGCCACCTACTTGTTTTTTAATCTTATCTACGCTCTCAGCTATGAAATTAGCTGGTGTCCAGTTGCCCTGGCAGCCGCATATTTGAAGCACAAAATTCTGGAATATGGCTTTTCCTTGAGATGTGTGAACCACTTCAGGGTGGAACTGTAGTCCGTAAATACCGCTATCGTTACCGATAACGGCGAACGGCGAATTTTCAGTGTAAGCCAAAGCCTTGAAGCCAGGAGGCAGCTCTATTACTTGGTCACCATGGCTCATCCACACGGGGAGAGATGATGAAAGACCGACAAAAAGAGGACAGTCTTCAGCACTTATGTGCAGGATTGTGTGGCCGTATTCGCGCTTTGTTCCCTGAGTTACCTGACCACCTAAGTGATAAGTGATAGCCTGTGTCCCATAGCAAATGCCCATCACAGGTAGACGACTTTCATAAATATATGGTAAAGGCAGGGGAGCACCAGAATCATAAACGCTAGCTGGACCTCCCGAGAGGATAAATCCTCGTGGGTTAAGGGAAGCTATTTTCTCCCAGGGCGTGTCATGAGGCACAAGTTCACAGTAGACATTGCATTCCCGTACCCGTCTGGCAATGAGCATGCTGTATTGAGACCCAAAGTCGAGCACGACTATAGTTTCACGCTCGCTTGGTGGTAGCTTAGGCTCAACTATAGGTTGCTCGCCGCGTAACTCTTTGGCTAGCCCCAGATAAGTGGAGACTTCGATATCATCGCTGGCAGCAATTCTGTGGCTTTCTGACTTCTTTTTCATTGCAGACTTACGGTGGTGAATACATTTAGCTTATCACTGTCCTGAACTATTATCAACCCGAGAGGGGCTAATCCTTTTCCCACCTGGCAAGGCTTCTAACGCGCGGTTAAAGCCTTCCTACGCTCTTGAATGTGGAAAGTATAAATTCCTACCCCGGACGCCACCATGCTATACTAACGTCAGAAAAAGATGGGTGTTTTACAACGAGAAATCGAGAAAGGGGTTAAAATCCTCCGAAAGGGTGGCGTGATTGCCTTCCCTACCGATACGGTCTATGGCCTGGGGGCTGACGCCTTCAATCCCACGGCCGTGGAAAGGATTTATGAGATAAAAGACCGACCCAAGCATCGGCAACTCCCATTGCTTATTGCTGATATAAATCAATTGACTACTCTGGCCGAGCCAATACCAGAAATTACCTGGTTTTTGGCAAGGCAGTTTTGGCCCGGCGGGTTAACTCTGGTTCTGCCAAAAACAGATTCGTTGCCTGCCTATCTAGCCCCAGGGTCCACCATAGCAGTACGCGTTCCTGACCACCCCGTTTGTCTGGCTATCATTCAACACCTGGGGAATCCCATAATCGGAACCAGCGCCAATATTAGTGACCAACCGGCTGCCTTAACTGCCGAGGAAGTTGGACAACAACTGGGAGGAAAAATCGACTTTGTTATCAATGGAGGCAAATGTCCCGGCGGCAAGGAATCCACAGTAGTGGATGTTACCCGTGAATCGCCGATAATCTTGCGTCAGGGCACCATACCTTCGCATGAGATCGACAAAGCTTATAAAGAATACTCGGAGCTAAATAGTGAAGCGCATTGCTATAGGCTGTGACCACCGTGGCTTTGCTTTAAAGGAGCTAATTATGCCCTTTCTGCAAAACGCGGGTCATAGCTATCAAGATTTTGGTTGCTACAGTACTGAATCTGCGGATTATCCTGACATCGCCCAGAAAGTCGGGGAGGCAGTGGCTTCGGGCAATTTTGACCAGGGCATTCTAATATGCAACACCGGCATAGGCATGAGCATAGCTGCCAATAAAATAAAGGGTGTAAGAGCAGCTTTATGCTGTGATGTATTTGCAGCACAACGAGCCCGTCAGCACAACGATGCCAACGTTCTGTGCCTCAGGGGGGAGTATAGAGACACCGAGTCAGCTTTGGAAATCGTCAAAACTTTCTTAGCCACGGATTTCGAAGGCGGCAGACACGTACAAAGGGTGAATAAAATTAAAGCTTTGGAAAGAGATTCCTCAGAATAAAGGGATACAACCTGAGGAGCAGTTATTTCGCAGGTCACGCCACATATCGACTTCTTAAGTCATGGGACAACTTGGCTGTTAATTCCAGGGCCAGGGACGCCGCTTCAGGCGATAAGCTTTCCAGGCCACAAGAAGGAGTTACCAGCCCCTGAGCTATAATCTGCTTGAACTTAACACCATCCCTGGTGAATGGAGCTATAGCTTCTTCCAGACGGTCACGAAGACTGGGCAAGGATTCTTTAGCTAAAGCCTCTTCTTCATTCGGAACTATCCCCCAGGCGATGCTGCCACCACGCTCAAGAAAGGATTTCACTTTATCGGAGTGAGTGCTTAGAGAAGAGGCATAATTGTAAGCATCAAAACTGAGAATGTCGATTTTGGTGTCCAGCAGGACTGACCAGTCAGTGTTTCCGCAGCAATGCAACCCCTTTGTCCCTTTGATTCCCCTTAACACCTCTTCTAGCAGAACAGGCACTTTTTCTTCAGGAATAGGAGTAAACACCGAGCCTAAAGAAACTAAATAGGGCTCGTCAACAAACATAATGGTATTAGGCGATATTTCCCTCAAGATATTTTCCTGCCACGAAGCTTTTAGGCACAGAAACTTAGCTGCGGTTTCAGCTAAAGTGTCATCATAGAGGATGCCCAGACCATCCTGACTGGTAACCCTCAATCCCCAGGTGACGGGACCTGTTACCTGTCCCTTGACTATTTCACTGCCTGTTGCTTTGGAGAAGAAGGCGTGGAGCCCGGCAGCATATTCGGGCGAAATGCCATATTCACGGGCATTATCCTGTTCACAATCAATGTGGATTTGCTCCAGCTCGCTCTCAAAATCCGCTGATGGCTCAATGTGAATTTTGTCCCCATTTATGACTATCCCCGGGAAACCCTCGCTGAATTGGATAACCATGTTTTCTTTAGGAGAGCGCCTCGGTAATTGTGGCCAGACGGGAATGTCAGGAAGATATTTCATAATAATGGAACAAGCCTCTCCGGGATTCGTGTGAGGCATGCTGCCGATAGCAGTGGGCAAACATCCAAACTCAATCTTGGCTGACATCTTCCTCCCTGCCTAAATACTTGCCAATTAGCAGCCCCAGATCTTTCCTCTTTTCTTTCGGTATGTATTTCGTCCCAGTGACTATGGCATATTTAAGGGCGCTAGCACAGGCACAGTCCCGTTTCTGCGGTATTGAAGGTAGTAATAACTGCAGGATTCTCTTGACAGTATCAATGCCCTTCCTTAGATTGGTTAAAATCATCTCCGTAGTCACCGATTCATAAGTCAGATGCCAGCAATCATAATCGGTGACAAGGGCAAGTGCGACATAGCATATTTCCGCCTCCCTGGCTAATTTAGCTTCAGGCAAAGCTGTCATCCCAATGACATCAGCACCCCAAGAGCGGTAAAGTTGTGACTCAGCCTTGGTGGAGAGTTGCGGCCCTTCCATAACCAGATAAGTACCACCTTTATGTACCTTAGCCCCAACCTTGGTGCTTGCCTCAAACGAGATTTGACTCAAAACAGGACAGAAAGGTTCAGCGAGAGAGACGTGCCCCACTATTCCATCTGTAAAGAAGGTGCTTGCTCTTCCTTTGGTACAGTCTATTAGTTGGTCAGGAATGACTACGTCCAGAGGTTCTATCTCCTCCTTAAGACTGCCCACGGCGTTTACAGAGATAATCCTTTCCACCCCCAGAGATTTCAAGGCGTAGATATTGGCTTTCGCCGGTAATTCACTGGGGCTTATTCGATGTCCTTCGCCATGTCTGGGAAGAAAGGCAACCCTTACGCCTTCCAGATTCCCCAACATGATAGCGTCGCTGGGCTCGCCAAAGGGCGTGCTTATCTTTACTTTCTCTACCTCCGTCAGCCCTCCCATGTTATAAAGCCCACTTCCGCCAATTACACCAACTTTTGCTTCAGTCATTTGATACCCCCGTGAAAAACACTAGCCCTTGTCCTTCCATTTCTCTCCTCACCTTCCCTTCCTCCTCAAGATATTTCAGGTGAGCCATAGCTTCTCCAAAGGCAAACCACTTTTGCGCCGGAGGAAATAAATCCCAGGACTTGTAATCTATATCCCAGGTCATTTGTGATGCGACCTGGAAGACGTTTTGCCTACCTTTTCCCAGAATAGAGATGACCTCATCAAGCCTTGTTTGGTGATGTTGTTTCAGTTCTCGAATTCTCTCTTTGTGATTTCTGAAGATACGTCTATGACCAGGCAGTACAAGTTCAACGTCCAAATCATAAACTTTGTCCAGGCTCTTCAGATATTCTTTTAATGGATTTCGCTCCTCGGAGGAAAGGGTGATATTCGGAGTTATATCAACAAGGATATGGTCACCACATATGAATATTTTCTTGCTGGGCTCGTAAAGACAAATGTGACCCGCAGTGTGCCCTGGGGTTTCAATACATTTAAATAGGTAATCCCCGATGCTTATCGTATCGCCATCCTTTGAGACACACAAATTCAAGGAGGTATTCGGGCTATATCTGCGACCGGGGTGGCTTCTGATAGCCCTTTCCAGCTCCTCTCCAGGAAAGCCGCATTTATGAGCAAAATCAATCTGCTTCTCCCAATGCTCAGGCGCAGTAGACCTCATAATTTCCGCATCTGCCCAGCCAAAGTAGATTCTCGCCCCTTCCCCGGCCAGAGCTGACACTAAACCTGCGTGGTCTGCATGCATGTGCGTGATGAAGAAATCAGCTTGTCTGAAGTCCACGCCACATTCCTTTAATCCGGAAACTAGTGCCGTCATGCAGTCCTCTCGATTCCATCCAGTATCAATAATTAAAGACCGCTCTGTCCCCTTTATAACGTAAGAGTTGGTGGCTTTTAGAGGACTTCCGGGGAGAGTAACTTTAATTCTACAAAGACCTGGTAAGACTTCCTCGAACAATGCTCTTTAAAATCCTTCTCGTGACATTGACCACGAACATAGTGTAACTTTAATCACGTTGGTCCTATGTGAATTCAAACCTAGCATATTTTCCTGGAATTGTCCACCACCGAGCCTATTTTTTTCGCGGAGGTATTGCATTTTACTACATTTAGTGGTAAAATGTTTCCATACCACAATTCTTAGGAGAAACTTGTGAACTGTCCTTACTGCGGCGGTCAGGAATCAAGGGTGATAGATTCTCGGAGTCTAGACGAAGTGGTGAGACGCCGAAGGAAATGCCTCGCCTGCAATGCTCGCTTCACTACTTATGAGCGGATACAGCCACATGATATCTTCGTTATTAAGAAGGATGGACGACGTGAGGAATTCAGCCGGGATAAGCTCTCCTTGGGTATTCGCAAAGCTTGTGAGAAACGCCCCCTTCCTACAGGCGCCATCGATAAATTTATGGACACTATCGAGGCTGAGCTTTACAAGGTGGGCAAAAGCGAGGTCTCCAGCTCCTATATTGGCGATTTGGTCATGGAGGGATTAAAAAAACTAGACCACATTGCTTACATTCGCTTTGCCAGTGTTTATCGGGAATTTGCTGATATCACGTCACTAAAACAAGAGGTAGATACCCTACTAAGTAGGGAATCTAAAACGTCTGTCTCGACTAGCCAGCCACCTCTCCTCCCTAGCGAGGAATTGGGAACACTAGCCAAGAGCCATCAGAAAGGTCAAAAATGAACGCAGCTAATTTTATTAATGGAATTGAAATATAGGAGGAGGGAAATGATAAAACAACCTACGGAGCATGATCTTAACGAGAGAATTAAAATCTGGGGATACGTCAACCATTGGATGAAGAAGCTTAGGATTAGTCCAATCCAGCTTGCTCAACGAACGGGATTATCGCAAGACAGCATCGAGAGAGGAATAAGTGGGCTGCCGGAGCCAGTAATGCATAAGCTCCCTGATTTGGTTGATGCCTTCGGCTTGGTGAGTAGCAGACAAAAGTCGTTCGAGGACACAAGTGACATTCTATCATTAAGTGAATGTAAGGAACTCCTAAAGTCACCATCGACGATGTCTCATTATCAAGGTAGCTTGTGGGATGATCGGGGGTGATTGATGGTCACAAACTACTTAACCGGTGATAACGCAACCAGCCAAGTAGTGCCAGTATCTCTTAATTTAGAACAGTCTACCAGCATTATTATTGAACGAGCGAGGCAGCTCGTGAACCGATTGGTTGAGCAGAGAGGACATGGGAAGCCACCGTTTTTGTCAGAAGAATACGCTCGCTTGCTAGGCATTAAAGAAATTTTGAAAGCAGATCTCAAAGAAAGCGCAGTCCTACTCAGATTTCATGACGGCTACGTCATTAAAGTAAACAAAGACCACAACTTGGCTAGGCAAAACTTTTCTTGTGCTCACGAAATTGGGCACGTCTTACTTAGTGAGCTAAACCTGGAACCTTGTGTGGAGGAGGCTGAATTTCGAACCTTCAACCCACAAGCTCATGCGATAGCTCGTGTAAAGGCTAGAGAGCGCCTATGTGATGCCGCTGCTACAGAGCTCCTCATGCCAGAGGCAGTTTTCAAGAAATATTTATCGGGTTTTGGCATATCTATTAAATCGCTCGAATGGTTGGCCAATATCTTCAGAGTTTCCATTAGCTCAACTGCTATTCGGATTGCCGAGATCAGCACAGAGCCCTGCATTGCCCTTCTATGGCGTCCGCGGCCAGGAACCAAGTCCAAAGCACTTCGGTTAGCTTGGCATATAGGCCCAGGTAACAGATCACAAATTAAGGGTAACTATGTGCCAAAGCATACGCTTGCTAGGCATACTTCCACTTTGTACAAAGCCTACCAATACAACAGTCCTGTTAAATGTCGCAAAGATTTTAGACTTGATGCTGGTATTAAGCGTATACTCATCGAATCCAAAGGTTTTGGGGGTGGTGAAATGAGGTATGTTATTTCTCTAGCTTTCCCCGCTAGATGAAGCAAAGCAAAATACTATATCTGGAGAGCGTTGTGTCAAATAATAGTCACAAGAGAAACAACAGTGAGGGATCTCATAATCGCACTGAAATTCTGAGGGCTGTAATGGCTGATGCTGAGTCAATGGGTATACGTGATAGAAACAAAATAGAACAACTCACCACCCAGGTGATTGAACGCTTGGAACGGCAGCGAACCTTACCTGGAATGGAGCACTTAGTGTCAAAATACCATCGAGAGAAGCGCCCATTCGCTGAGTCTGAAATCCGGACTGCGGTAAAAGAAATCTTGGCTGCTGAAGAGCCAGCTAAGCCAGAGGAGGTTAAGCCTGAAATGGAAACCGAGATTAAAGAAATACCTGTTATTCTAGCCAAGCCAAGTATTCAACTCGCTGCTGATATTAAATTCAGCGACAATGCCCTAAGGGTCCTGGAAAGGAGATATTTGACAAAGGATGGAGAAGGGAGAGTCATTGAGACCCCACAAGAGCTATTTCGCCGTGTCGCCAGGCACATTGCCTCAGCTGAGCTTACCTGCAATCCCAAGGCAGATGTCTCTCTTTATGAAGAAGCTTTTTATCAATTAATGGAAAGCCTAGAGTTTCTACCTAACTCACCTACATTAATGAATGCCGGTCACGAACTCGGACAATTATCAGCTTGCTTTGTTTTACCTATTGAGGATTCTATGGAGTCTATTTTTGATGCGGTTAAATATACTGCCTTGATTCATAAAAGTGGTGGAGGTACTGGCTTTTCCTTTTCCCGACTTAGACCGGAAAGGGATAGAGTGGGTTCTACAGGCGGCATTGCTAGCGGCCCTGTTTCTTTCATGCGAGTCTTTGATGCCACCACTGATGTCATAAAGCAAGGTGGTATGCGCCGCGGAGCCAATATGGCAATACTCAATGTTGAGCATCCTAACATCTTGAAATTCATCGAGGCTAAAGAGGACCCAGAGGCTCTAACCAATTTTAACCTTTCTGTAGCTGTGACCGATGCGTTTATGAAAGCGGTGGGAAAAGGCACCGATTACAATTTGATGAACCTGCGAACTGGAGAGGTGACAGATAAGCTTAATGCCAAAGAGGTATTTGGCAAAATAGTTGACATGGCTTGGCGCACCGGCGACCCGGGCGTTGTGTTTATTGACGAGATAAACAGGCATAACCCCACGCCCAAATTGGGCAAAATAGAAAGCACCAACCCCTGTGGAGAACAACCTCTGCTTCCCTTTGAGTCCTGTAATTTAGGCTCCATAAATTTGTCCAAGATGGTGGCGTATAAAGATGGCCAGCCATACATTGACTATGACAAGCTATCACAAACAGTCAAGCTGGCAGTCCGCTTCCTTGATAATGTTATCGAAGTCAACCAATTTCCCCTGCCAGAGATTGCGGAGATGACAAAAACTACCAGGAAAATAGGTCTGGGGCTGATGGGTTTTGCTGACATGCTGATTCAGCTTGGCATTCCTTATGATAGTGAACAAGGGCTTGTTATGGCTGAGGAAAGTGCCCATTTCATATCTGAAGAGGCGGATAAAGCCTCTATAGAGCTAGCTCAAGAAAGGGGAGTTTTTCCTGCTTTCCAGGGAAGCATTTATGACATGCCGGATGGTCCTCGTTTTCGAAATGCCTCTCGGACTACCATTGCTCCTACCGGCAGCTTGAGCATAATCGCTAACTGCTCCAGTGGCATTGAACCATTGTTCGCTTTAAGCTATGTGCGTCATATCCTGGAAGGCGAAGAGTTTGTAGAGGTGAATCCTTATTTTGAAGAGGCAGCCAAAAGGGGAGTGTTCTATTCCCCGAATCTAATGAAGCAGCTAGCTGAAGGGAAGAGGTTAAAAGATATAGAAGAAGTTCCTGAAGACATAAAAAGGCTCTTCGTCACTGCCCATGACATATCTCCTGAGTGGCACGTTAAGATGCAGGCAGCATTCCAAAAATTTACTGATAGTGCTGTATCCAAGACAGTCAATTTCCCTCACGAGGCGACGCCCGAGGATGTAGCCAAAGTGTATATGCTGGCTTACCAGGAAGGCTTGAAGGGGATAACTATTTACCGTGATAGGAGTCGCGAAAGTCAGGTTCTAACCGTGGGTGAGGAGGTAAAAAGGGCTGAAGGTAAGCTAGCTCCCAGAAAAAGGCCTAAAGTTACCACGGGTGTAACTGAGAGGGTAAACACTGGGTGCGGTTACATTTATGTAACAGTAAATTTTGATAGTCAGGGAATATCCGAAGTCTTCTCCACATTAGGAAAGGCCGGAGGTTGTGCGGCTGCGCAGCTTGAGGCTATTAGCCGCCTAACATCCCTGACTCTAAGGTCTGGAATAGATATAGATTCTATTGTAAAGCAACTACGCGGCATCAGATGCCCTTCTATTGCTTGGGAGCAGGGACACGCTATTTTGTCCTGTGCCGATGCTATCGCTAGCGTGCTGGAGAAGTACATTAGAGAAAAGACCGCCACGAATCCAGATACGCCTTCCCAAAATCCTGAGATGGTTAAAAGTTGGGCCGGGCAATGCCCCGATTGTGGTGGTCCTTTGATTTACCAGGAAGGCTGCAACATTTGCCTCGCCTGTGGCTTTACTAAATGTGGATAGAGTACAATAAAAATGGGTAGAACGAGACGTAGTTATTATTCAGCTCTCAAGCGGATAACTAAAGTTGCCAATTCGGCTTTTGGCTTAAGAAAGATTTGTAATTCTATAGCTAAAAGTACTGCCAAGGCAACGCAGGCAAATGGCTGCCGCATTTTATCCCTTAATTCCCAAAAGGAATATTTGATCACTGTAGGCACGTATGGTTTGAGCGACCTTTATCTGAAAAAGGGCCCCCTTGATGCCCGTAAAAGCCTCCCGGATATCCTTGAGGGGAAAGTGGTATTTATTGCCGATGCTGCTAAAGATGAAAGAGTTCAATATCCCCAAATAGCACTATCGCAAGGAATATCTTCTATACTTGGGGTTCCTGTACTTGGGAAAGGAGAGGCCATCGGGGAGATTCGAATTTACACTCGTGAGCCTCATCAATTCTCCGAAGCTGATAAAAGCTTCCTCCTCAGTGTTGCTGATATGTGCGCCGTCATCTTTGAGAGAGCAGAGCTTCATCAATTGCTAGAGCAAGACTATAAGGCAAGTGAGAGGCGAAGAAAATCGCCTCAAGTATCTCTGTTACCTATTACTACGCTGGAGCCATCTAGTTTCGCTCATCCCAGCGAGGAGGATTTTGCCAAACTTTTGGACTTTTACTGTATTGAATGGCTTTATGAGCCTCGTTCCTTTCCTCTTAGGTGGGAGGGCGACAAGATAGCAGAGATGTTCACTCCCGATTTTTATTTGCCCGAGTTAGACCTTTATGTTGAACTCACTACATTAAAACAAAATCTGCTAACCGAGAAGAATCGCAAGCTGCGCCAGCTTAGAGAACTTTACCCTGAAGTCAATATCAGGCTTCTGAACAAAAATGACTTTCTCAAGCTGTTAGCCAAATATGGTTATGGTCCTCTAGGCGAAGCTAAAGTAGAGGGAATCGATCGAGTTTTGTACAGCCACGCCAAAATTCAACGAAGGATAAGTACCCTAGCCAGACGCATTTCGCGCGATTATACTGGTCAGCGATTAGTGCTAATAGGCATCTTGAAGGGCGTTGTTTGCTTTATGGCTGACCTGATGCAGCACCTTTCCCTTCCGGTTACCCTGGACTTTATGGCTATCTCATACTATGGTGATGATGGTCAGGTAGTCAAGATAACCAGAGACCTCGATAGCAGCATAACAGGTCAGCATGTACTGATGGTTGAAGACATTGTAGATACTGGCATGACACTGAATTACATTCTCAGTCATCTCTCTGCTCACAATCCTGCTAGTCTTCGCGTTTGTACCTTGCTTGATAAGAGAGCACGTCGATTGATAAATGTTCCTCTTGATTACGTAGGCTTTGAAGTTCCCGATGAGTTCGTAGTGGGTTATGGATTAGATTACAAGGGAGAATACCGTAATTTGCCCTTTATTGGCATCCTTCACCCCGAGCTAATCAAAGGCGAGAAGATGCGATAACCAACCCTAACCTATCTCTCTTTTTCTGTGGCAATACTTATAGCTCTTATAACACAATAAAAACAAAAACTGGGGGTAAAAAATGCCCCAAGTAATCTCCCTTTCCTTGACTCTCCACCCACCTTCCTTTCTGCTTCAACCTACCTTGCACTGGGCCTTTTACCTCCCAGCACTTTTCAGCTTCCACTTACTCGGTGGTCGGCTCCACACTCGCCAAGTTCTTGTTCAATTACTTGGAGCATTACTATCATACCACACCTCTAAAACTTTGTCAAGGGGGTGTGAGAAATTTCTCAAAGACTATCTCTCCTAAGAAATATTTACAGCGCGAAGGCGCTACGAGCTCTCGCCTTACTACCTTGCCAAAGCCATCTCAGCCATAATGAACTCTGATTACTTGAGGTTAGCGCCCCACTTAACCCTAAATCTCTCCTTGACCTGTGGATTAATCAAGCCGTGAGGCCATTCCCCTTGCAATACTCTGGCTACCTCTTCCCAGGGCCACATAAATAACTCTTCACGGGACTCCTCGGAATAGTAAGCAAAATGACCGGTAATGAGAACATTATTAAGCTTGAGTAAGGGATTATCGGAGCTAGGAGGCTCTGTATCTAATACGTCTAACCCAGCACCGGCAATGAGTCCCTCTGAAAGGGCAGTATAAAGAGCTCTTTCATCCACGAGTTCTCCCCGGGCTGTGTTAATGAAATAAGCGGTAGGCTTCATCTTCTTAAATTGCTGAAGCCCCATCATGTGCTTGGTTTCTGAAGTGAGAGCGGTATGCATGGAAACAAAATCCGACTCTTTAAGCAATTGGTCGAGCTCTACTGATTCCACTTTAAATGTCTTAAACAGGATGTCCGGCACATGGGGGGCGCAGGCAATGATTCTGAAGCTAAAAGCTTTGGCTTTTGGGACAAGGGTACGAGAGATATTGCCAAAGCCAATAAGCCCTAAGGTTTGCCCAGATAGCCGATGTAATGGCTTCAAGGCGTTCAAGTACTCTGCCTGGGTACTCCATTTCCCACTCTTAATGTCAGGAAGTAGTTGATAAAACTTTCTGGCGCAGGCGAGAATAAGTGCCATAGTGTGGTCTGAGACCTCCTCCAAGCAATAATAGGGGACATTGGCAACACAAACACCTTTTTCTGTAGCTGTGGCTATGTCCACATTGTCATAACCTATACCCGTAAGTGCAATCAGTCGGCATTTGTTCAGATTCTCGATTACTTTGGGACTAAAGACATAGCTGGGCGTTATCCTTATTCCCACTGCTATGACAGCGTCAGCTTCAGAACAGGCGGAGATAAGTTCCTCCTCAGTAGTACAGAAAGTCTTTTCTACTTCTGCCCCTAACTTGGTCAAGAGCTCATCGTAGGTGGGGACTACCCCAGGCACATAAAAGGTAACAACTACTTTGAAGCTCAAATCCCTGCCTCCCTTCTTATTTTTGCTAGAGCAATCTCCATCGCCCTAAACTTTATGATTATAGCATTGTCACATGGGCATCTTCAGTGTGAGTCCTCCGGGCTCTTTACTCATGTTTATTAAGCTTGGTGAGCACGGCGGTAAAACAAAGAGAATTGGTGTGAACGATTGAAATTACACTCAATAAGACCGTTGTCTCTTTAGACCAACCTGTGTTCAAGATAAATGACTATATAGTCAGTCCAATACTGGCTGAAAAGGCGATTTTGTATTTGTCTTCAACGCTTTTCATCGATACAGGCTGGAACATAGGTTCCAGCTATATAATTCTCCCTGACGACGCACATCCTGTACATCAGTCACTCGTTTGTACTGAGCCATACCATAATATATTATATAGACAACCCAGGTCGACCTAACCAGAAATGGAGGTAATAGATATTAATCCAATCGATAGTGAACTAGGAGGTTGAGATGTCTGACGTGATAGCTAAGGTAATATCACAGAAGGGGACTTGCGCAGCTCAACACAAGGCTGGTGATGAGTTTATCATCGGACAACAGACTCCGCCTAACCTTTGCTCATGGGCTTTTTACTCCCTTTTTCCTTTTGCTCAGGTCCTGCAATTCGGCGGTTCGTTCCCCTGGGAGGAAGACCGAAACAAGGCTATTGTTGCCTGTCCTGACCCGGCAAACCCGGTTGTGTTTGAACTAAGGCGCACTTTGCCTTAATGAACTAATCGCGAGGCTAGGTAGCGCAAAATGAATGGACCCCAGCTGACCTTATCGCTGAACTGAAAGAGAAGGTTTTATTTTTAGGGCCCCAGCAATACTATCCCAATTACCCCCACCACAGGCCAGCTTTTTTAAATCTAAGACTAAACCAAGGTCACCCGGCTCAGTAAAACGTAATTCAAGGAAACTTGTGCAAGGAATACTCTGCGAGGATTAACTAGAAGATATTGTAAATTCAGGTGCCAGTATTATTAATGTAGCCTCAGATTAATTGCACCGACTGAGCTGTTTCTTCAAATTCCTGGCTTTGCGTTCATATCGATCAGCCGCCGCAGTACATCCAATGCCCAAGCAAACAAACACAATTCCAAAAAGTCCAAGCAGATTCGGTGAGATAAAAAGGATACTACCGCCCATCATTCCCACCGTTACCAGAACTATTGCCAAAATAATATACATATTTGCCCTATCTTTCGCCTCATCAACTTCCTCCTGAAGCTGAAACTCTTGCCATTCTGTATCTTCCCCAACTAAAACCTCCCCACATACAGGGCAAAACACCAAATCTTCATCTATTTTCTTCTTGCAGTATTGACAATATAGCATCGCCACACCTCCCAGTCTCTTTCCAATATTATAAGATAACGCTGACCAAAATGCACTATCCTGTGCTAGCGTGTGCGCAGGAGGTTATTACCAGGTTTTACAAAAATTTTTTAAAGCTTGCAGTAGTATCTCGTAGCAAGTTTTTCTAATAATACCTAGCCCTTCAGCCAGGGCATCATACTCCTGAGCTTTTTCCCCACAACTTCGATGGGGTGCTCTGCTTCCATACGCTTCATAGCATTAAAGCTGGGCCGGCCGGCTTGGTTTTCCGAAATCCACTCTGTGGCAAAGCTGCCATCTTGAATCTCTGCCAGGATTTGCTCCATTTCTTCCCTGACCAAATCATCAATGACCCGTGGGCCTCGCGTATAATCTCCGTACTCTGCTGTATCACTTACCGAATAGCGCATATAACTCAAACCACCTTGATAAATCAGGTCAACAATGAGCTTTAACTCGTGACAAACCTCGAAATAGGCGATCTCAGGTTGATAGCCAGCCTCTATCAATGTTTCAAAGCCAGCCTTTATCAGAGAAGAGACTCCCCCACAAAGCACCGTTTGCTCGCCAAATAGGTCGGTCTCGGTCTCTTCAGCAAAAGTCGTTTCCAAAACTCCGGCTCTAGCGCAACCAATCCCCTTGGCATAGGCCAGAGCTGTGTCTTTTGCTTTCCCCGAGGCATCCTGGTGGATAGCCACCAAGGCCGGAGGTCCTGAACCTTCAGTATAAAGCCTTCTGAGCATATGTCCCGGACATTTAGGCGCTATCATGCTAACATCGACCTCAACTGGAGGCACGATTTGAGAAAAGTGGATACTAAAACCATGAGCAAATATAAGTGTCTTGCCTCGAGCCATCTCCTTCTCAATTGACTCCCGATAGATCCTGGGCTGCACAGTATCCGGAGCTAGCATAACAATTATATTTGCCTTTTTGGCTACTTCAGCGGCGGTGGCCACTTCAAAATCAGCTTTCTTTGCTGCCTCCCAGACTTCAGTGCCTGGTAACTCGGCAACAATTACCTGGCAGCCGCTGTCCCTCAGGTTCTGGGCATGAGCATGTCCCTGACTCCCAAAGCCAATAATGCCAATTGTCTTCCCTTTGAGCAAATCCAGGTTAGCATCCTTGTCATAATAAATTTTAGCCATAATCCCTCCTCTATTAACTTTCAGATGTCAGTTGTCAGCTACCAACCATCGACAGTTTTTTAAGAATTGCTTCCGCGAGTCAAGGCTATCCTGCCAGTTCGTGAAACTTCCCTAACACCAAAATCACTAAGAAGCCCGAGCAGAGAATTTACCTTGTCCTCGTCACCTGTCACCTCCACTGTCAGTGAACCTGGAGCAACATCAACTATATTAGCCCGGAAAACGCCAACGATTTGCATGATCTCGCTTCTTGACGAGGCAGTAGCCTTTACCTTAATTAAGGCCAATTCTCTGGTCACCATGTCTTCTTCGGTTATATCAGATACTTTAATCACGTTGATTAGCTTGTCCAGTTGTTTTCTCACCTGCTCTATCTGAGCAGAATCACCGACAGAAACAATGGTCATGCGCGATAAGCCGGGATGTTCACTTCCACCTACAGCAAGACTTTGAATATTAAAAGAGCGCCTTCGGAATAAACTAGCTATTCGATTAAGTACCCCCGGTTTATCTTCCACTAAAGCTACTAAAGTATGTTTTGTATTAGTCAATTTGCCCCCCAACAGATAAATTCCAAATTACAATCTCTAAATTTAAAACCTCTATCTTTTGGTCATTGGCATTTTGTAATTGATTCCTAGAATTTCTCTCCCAATACTTCCGGCTTTGATGGCGCGAAAAATCTGGCCAGGTTTTCCCCTGGTGGCACTATGGGATAGACGTTCTCTTCGGGCTCGATAAGAAAGTCTATGAGAAAAGGTCCAGGGTACTCCATGGCCTTTTGTATAGCCGGGATGACCTCCTCTATTCGTGTCACCCGAAGACCAGGGATGTCATAAGCTTCAGCAATTTTGACAAAATCGGGATTCCAAAGCTTCGTGTCAACATAGCGCCTCTCGTAGAACAGTTCTTGCCATTGTCTTACCATGCCTAAATACCCGTTGTTCATGATAGCTATTTTTACAGCAATGTTTTCCTGTGTCAGGGTAGCTAACTCCTGGATAGTCATCTGAAAACCGCCGTCGCCGGCAACACACCATACCACATCCTCGGGGCAACCGACTTTGACCCCCATGGCCGCGGGTAGTTCGAACCCCATGGGCCCCAAACCTCCCGCAGAAATAAGGCTGTTGGACCTAGTATAAACGAAATATCGTGCCACCCACATTTGATTCTGCCCCACACCGGTAACCACTAAAGCATCCCCTTGTGTGGCTTCGTAGATCTGGTTAACGATGTATTGAGGCAAGAGTTCATCACTCTGCCTGATTTCTAGCGATGGATACTCATACCTCCACTGTTCTATTTGGGAAAGCCAATCCACGTGCTCTCTTCTCTCAATCACCTCGTTCAGGGCTGTGAGTACACTTTTTACATCTCCAACTACCGGAACCTCGGTGGGGATATTCTTTCCAATCTCTGCGGGGTCAATATCGATGTGAATGACACGGGCATTGGGAGCAAACTCACTGGTATTTCCTGTAGCCCGGTCATCAAATCTCATGCCAATAGCGATAAGAAGGTCGGCGTTTTGCACTGCCATATTGGCGCAACCTGTGCCATGCATCCCCAGCATGCCAAGATCAAGTATATGGTTCCCCGGGAAGGAGCCCAGACCAAGGAGAGTGTGAGCCACTGGTAATTGTGCTTTCTCAGCAAATTCCTTAAACTCATCGTAGGCTTGGGAAATAATTATCCCCCTGCCAGCGATGATAACAGGCTGCTCGGCTTCGTTAATGAGTTTTGCTGCTTTCTTAATTTGAGCCGGATGCCCACGAGAGATAACCTTATAGCCCGGTAAATCAAGCTTATCGGGATAAACAAAGTCCGTTTGCTCTTGCTGGACATCCCGCGGTATGTCAATAAGCACAGGTCCCGGCCTTCCTGTCTGGGCAATGTGGAAGGCCTCTTTAACCGTTTTAGCCAGCTCAGTAACATCGGTAACAAGATAGTTATGTTTGGTAATTGGGATTGTGATGCCCGTGATATCCGTCTCTTGAAAGGCATCCTTGCCAATAACAGGTCTGGCTACCTGGCCAGTTATGGCTACCATGGGTGCGGAATCCATATAAGCATTGGCGATCCCAGTAACTAGATTAGTAGCTCCAGGCCCCGAAGTAGCAATACATACTCCCGCCTTATGTGTAACTCGAGCATAGCCATCGGCGGCATGAGCCGCTCCTTGCTCATGGCGAACCAATATATGTCGGAGTTGAGGATATTGGGGTAAGGTATCATATATAGGTAAGACAGCACCACCAATGATGCCGAAAATAACCTTTACCCCTTCTTTAACTAAACTCTCGCACAGAATCTGAGCACCAGTTTTCTTCATAGAATAGCTCCCTATCCAGCAAACACCGCTCCAGTGCTGGCCGAGCTTACTTTATCACTATACCTCTTGAGATAGCCAGTTTTAATCTTGGGTTCAAAGGAAGGCAATGAAGCCAGCCGCTGTTTTAGCTCTTTCTGGCTTAATTCCACTTCCAATTTGTGGTCAGGTATGTTTATGTTAATAATATCGCCATTTCTCAAAGCAGCTATCGGACCTTTCTCTGCCGCCTCAGGAGAGACATGACCAATGGCTGCCCCTCGCGTGCCCCCGGAAAAGCGCCCATCTGTAATAAGAGCTACCGTTTTATCCATACCCATACCGCTGAGAAGGGAAGTGGCTGCTAGCATCTCCCGCATTCCCGGCCCTCCCTTGGGACCTTCATAGCGAATGACAATTACCTCGCCTGACTTAAATTCACCTTTCATTATCGCCGCCGTGGCTTCCTCTTCACTATTGAAAACCCTCGCTGGCCCCCGATGAACTAACATCCCAGAAGCTACTGCAGCGCTTTTCACCACGGCGCCATCAGGCGCCAGATTGCCAAATAATATGCTGATACCACCAGTAGGAGCATATGGTTGTGACAGGGGGCGGATTACCTTTCTATTTTTAACTTTAGCTTTCTTTGCTATGTCGCCTAATGGCTTGCCCAAAATGGTGTTCGCCTCAAGATTCAACAATCCCGATAGTTCGTGCATTATTGCAGGAACGCCACCGGCTAAGTCCAAATCCTCAATATGATAATCGCCGGCCGGGCTTAATTTGCAGATATGAGGAACGGAGTCGCTAATTTCATTTATCAGGGACAAGGGAAAAGCTATTCCAGCCTCATGCGCTATGGCGGCAAGATGCAACACGGAATTTGTGCTGCCGCCCAGAGCCATGTCTACGGCAAAGGCATTGTAAAGAGCATCCCTGGTGATAATGTCTTTAGGTCGAATATCTTTAGCCAGCGCTTCCATGACTTGCTGCCCGGCTTTATACGCTAATTGCCGGCGCCGTGCTTCCACCGCTGGTATTGTGCCGTTACCCGGCAAAGCCATCCCCAAAGCTTCGCTGAGACAATTCATAGTATTAGCAGTGAACATCCCTGCACAGCTCCCACAACCGGGGCAGGCGACCATCTCTAGTTCCTGCAACTCAGCCTGGGTCATCTTGCCTTTAGCTACTTGGCCTACAGCTTGAAAGACAGTAATAAGGTCAACGGACCTGGCAGCGTTTCTCTGGACAAACTTCCCGGCTAGCATGGGCCCACCGCTCACAAAGACAGAGGGTAAATTAAGCCTGATTGCGGCCATCAGCATCCCGGGCACGACCTTGTCGCAATTAGGGATAAATACCAGACTATCGAAGGCATGAGCCTGAGCCAGGATTTCAACCGAGTCAGCAATGAGTTCCCTGCTGGGCAAGCTGTATCTCATTCCCGGATGGTTCATAGCGATACCATCGCAAACAGCTATGGTATTGACCTCAAAAGGCACTCCGCCTCGACTGCGGATACCCTCTTTTACCGCCCTGGCAATTGTTTGCAGATGGATATGACCGGGGACAATCTCACTAAAGCTATTGATTACTCCAATAAACGGCTTATCCCAGTCCTCTGAAGAGCAACCGATAGCGCGCAGTAGCGACCTGTGAGGCGCCCGCTCGATTCCTTTCTTCACCAAGTCGCTTCGCATTTAACCCACCATATGAAAATCTTACAGTTTTCGTGGAGACCCCGGTAAATTAAGGTCAGACTTTATCAGGGTTGATTTAACTTACGCACTCTCAAATGAATTATGTCACATAAAATAGCACAATGCCTAATTAGCGTCAATGCGATATCGTTTTGGCCTAAGGCCTCAGTTTGTATTATGGGTTAACTTGGGCTAAAATACGGGAAGCTATGTGTTTAGCAATACCAGTAAGGATTGTTTCCATAGACGGGGATGAGGCGGAAACAGAAATCGCCGGGGTGAGGCGTCGAGTTAGCATTGTCTTTACTCCAGAGGCCAAGCTAGGGGATTACGTATTGCTTCATACAGGATATGCCATAGGCGTTGTAGATGAGGCTGAAGCCGAGGAGACCCTGAAGCTCTTGGAAGAGATAGCAAGTCTAAGTGAAGTTCATTGACGAGTATCAAGACAGCAAGCTAGCTAGGGGACTAGCATACAAAATTGCTCAGCGCTCCACCAAAACCATAAGACTAATGGAATTTTGCGGTGGGCACACGCATGCCATATTACGATATGGAATTCGCCAATTAGTTCCCAAAACGGTGGAACTGAGGTCGGGGCCAGGTTGCCCCGTCTGTGTTACAGCAACTACTGACCTGGACAAAGCCATCGCCCTGGCACACCTTCCCGACGTTATCATCACTACTTTTGGGGACATGATAAGAGTTCCCGGCAGCTATTCGAGCTTGCAAAAGGCGAAAGCTGAAGGAGCAGATGTACGAATAGTGTATTCCACCATAGACGCTATAGAGATAGCCAAAGCCAATTCTGGGAAATCAGTCAGCTTCATCGGCATCGGCTTTGAGACCACGGCGCCAACTATAGCTGCTTCTATACTTAAGGCACAGCAAGAGAAAATAGAAAACTTCCATGTTTTGTCCCTCAATAAGCTGACCCCACCGGTGATGAAAGCGCTGCTCGATTCAGGCGAGGTAAAGCTAGATGGCATCATCGGCCCCGGACATGTTAGTGTTATAATTGGTTCTCATCCATATAAATTTATCCCCCGTGATTATGGAGTGGCCTGTGTTATCTCGGGATTTGAACCGCTGGATATCCTGTTATGCATAGATAAACTGGTGGAACAAATTGAAAAGGGCGAACCCAAAGTAGAGATAGCTTACCCCCGAGGAGTAAAACCAGAGGGAAATAGAAAAGCCCGGCAACTGATGGAGAAAGTTTTTGAAATTGGGGAAGCTAACTGGCGGGGGATTGGAATTGTCCCTCAAAGTGGCTTGAAAATTAGAGAAAAATACGAGCGATTTGACGCCGACAAGGCTTTTTCAGTGAGCCTGAAACCACCGAGGGAGCCTAAGGGATGCCGGTGCGGGGATGTGATTCGTGGCGCAGCCATGCCACTTGAGTGCAAACTCTTTAGAAAGGCCTGCACCCCGGAAAGCCCTGTCGGCCCCTGCATGGTCTCCAGCGAAGGCGCCTGCGCCGCCTATTATCAATACGGGACTCTTGAAAATTTGCAAGGCTTTTAGGGTAGCTATGGAGCAGGCTTATGGATGATAGCATTCTTTTAGCCCATGGCAGTGGTGGCAAATTGAGCCACGAACTGGTGGAGAAAAAATTCCTTCCCTTCCTGGCTAATCCGGCGTTGAATAAACTGGATGATTCAGCTATTTTCGAAGCCAGCGGGCGGCTGGCTTTCACCACCGATAGCTATGTGGTAAATCCCATCTTCTTTCCTGGCGGCGATATAGGCAAGCTAGCCATTTGTGGCACGGTGAACGACTTAGCTATGAATGGAGCCAAGCCCCTATATTTGAGTCTCGCGGCAATCATAGAAGAAGGCCTTCTCTTAAGTGAGCTTGAGCAGATAGTGCAATCAATAAAGAAAGCTGCTGAAGAAGCCGAGATAAGTATAATCGCCGGGGATACCAAGGTAGTAAATCGAGGACAAGCTGATAAGTTGTTTATCACCACCTCGGGAGTAGGGATAATCTCTCCAGGAGTTGATATCTCAGGAGCTAACGCCAGAACCGGGGATAAGGTTCTGCTGAGTGGCACCATTGGCGACCACGGAATAGCCATAATGAGTCAGCGTGAAGGATTAAGGTTCTCCATGACTCTGGAAAGCGACTGTGCTCCATTGAATAAATTAGTGTCTCAGATGCTGGAGGTCTCGTCCAGTATTCATTGCCTCCGCGACCCAACCAGAGGAGGGCTGGCAACCACGCTCAACGAACTGGCCCGGCAATCGCATGCGGGCATTGTGGTAGAAGAGGCTCAGATACCAGTGAAGGAAGAAGTCAAAGCTGCCTGTGAACTCCTGGGCCTGGATCCCATTTATGTGGCCAATGAAGGCAAGGTTGTAGCTGTAGTTGACCCCGCCGATGCCGATAAGATTCTTGCCCGAATGAGAACAAATAGCTATGGTAGAGATGCCGCTATCATCGGTGAGGTAACCAAGGAGCACCCGGGAAAGGTGATAATGAAAACAAAGCTCGGCCCCTCCCGAATCGTGGATATGCTCTCCGGGGAATTGCTACCTCGAATATGCTAAATGGGTGCGGGATGGGCAAGAAAATTTCTCTGCCCTTGCTATAATTGTTCTTTCAAATAACCATATGAACAGGAGGTAAATCAGGATGGAATATGAAGACCTGTTACTAGAAAAGGATGATTGTGGAATTGCTACTTTAACCCTAAATGTACCGAATAAGTTGAACGCCCTTACCTTAAAAATGGGAATGAACCTGCCTCTGGCAGTAGATGAAGTGGCCCAGGACGACAATGTCAGGGTATTAATTGTTACCGGTGCCGGGCGTGGTTTCTGCTCCGGCGCTGATGTTTCCGCCATGCAAGTGCTAACCGGGGCTGCCGAGCAATCCCGCTTCAACCGTCTCCAAGTAACCGGGTGGCCCGCTGCTGATATTTTCCCCAAGCTGCAAAAACCAACCATTGCCGCCATAAACGGGCCTTGTGTTGGTGCTGGTCTATCCCTATCACTGAGCTGTGACATCAGAATAGCCTCGGAGACAGCCAGGTTTGGTGTTGCCCAGGTGGCACGAGCATTAGTGCCCGACTTTGGCCTGACATGTTACCTGCCCCTGGCGGTAGGAATGTCCAATGCTCTGGAATTGATGTACACCGCCGAGTTAATTGATGCCTCCGAAGCTCAGCGAATTAGCCTTGTCAGTCGGGTGGTTCCACCTGATGACTTGATGAAGATAGCCAGAGAATTGGCCGCCAAGATTGTCCAGCAGGCACCTCTTTCCGTGGAACTAACCAAAAAGATGGTGTGGCGCGGTCTCTTCGACAGGCTGGCGCATCAGCTTGACCTTGAAACCGACTCTATACGGATATGTCGGCAGAGTGAAGACCACCGCGAAAACGTGAAAGCTTTCCTGGAGAAGAAGCCCTTGCCCAGGTATAAGGGGAAATAAGCACTATTTGCCTGCCTGTCGAAAAGTACCATGGGGTGACTCAGAATGACTACGCAGACCTTCTACCAGAAAAAGAGGACCCCTTGCTACCGTAATCCTGAATGCTCGGCACAAGAGGCATGCCCTCACCGTCGGCATGAGAAAGAGCCTCCTCTCGATTACAGAGGACTTTGCCAAAGACAATACTGACTATCAAAGCTGGTTCTGTTAGCTGGTTTGACAGCCAGAATTTGTCAGTGCTACACTTCGCTCGCCTGTGAAACGTATTGGTATTCTGTATCACCCTCTACGGGAGAAAGCCCAAGACTTAGCTGAGAAGCTAGAGGAATTTTTGTCCTCTCAAGGAATTTCTTCGTGGCGATGCTCAACCTGGGACGAGGATGAAGCTAAACCCCAGGTGGCAGGCACGGAGTTAATTCTCAGCATTGGCGGAGATGGCACTATCCTCCACGTTGCTCGAATCGTAACTCCCCTGTCGGTGCCCATTTTAGGTATAAACCTGGGCAGGCTGGGATTTATCACAGAGATAGATGGCGATGAGGTTTTGTCTAATTTACCCGATTTGCTCAAGGGGAAAGGCTGGATTGAGGAAAGGGCCATGCTCGAGGCTCAAGTTGAAGACAAAAGCTTTCATGCTTTGAATGATGTGGTGCTACGAAGTGTTGCAGTTCGCCTCGTTAACATAGAAGCAGAAATTGATGGCGCAGCGATAACCACTTACCGGGCTGATGGCATAATTGTGGCCACCGCTACCGGGAGCACAAGCTATTCCCTGGCATCTGGCGGACCAATTCTTCATCCTCAATCCAAAGAAATCGTTCTCAAACCAATATCCTGCCACCTGGGATTGAGTCATGCCCTGGTACTGCCTCCGCAGAGCATAGTTGATTTGAAGGTTGCCCACAGAGAAAAGGTCATACTTAGCATTGACGGACAAGTTGAATTGCCATTATCAGACGGGCAAAATATCAGAGTGAAGCTCAGCCCTCACATGGCTCGCTTCTTAAGAATTCACGAGCCGACCTATTTTTATAGTTCACTGTGGCAAAAACTGGGAGGTAGAAGCAATGAAAGCTGATATAAAGGTTGATAGGGCAAAGGTGAGCGATGCTACCTCCATGCACCAGATGATCGGTCATTTTGCTGATAAGGGGGAGATGTTGCCTCGCGCCTTATCTGAGATATATGAGGATATTAGAGATTACTTCGTAGTCAGGAAACGAAGTCAGGTTATCGCTTGTGCGGCATTGCACGTTACCTGGGTTGATTTAGCTGAAATCAGGTCTCTGGCTGTCGATGAACAGGAACAGAACCAAATGATTGGCTCTTTGCTTGCCCAGGCCTGCCTTGAAGAGGCTAAGGAATTAGGCATACCCAGGGTTTTTTGTCTCGTTCGCAAGCCGGCTTTTTTTGAAAAACATGGCTTCCAACTGATTGATAAGACAGAATTACCCCACAAGGTATGGGCGGAATGCTATCGCTGTCCCAAGTTTCCCGACTGCGATGAGGTAGCTCTCATTCGCCACCTTTGAAGCTGTCATTTGCAAGCAAAGCGATGCAATTTTAGCTAAGTAGCAAGAGTATGGTGAAGCCGGAAAAGAAGCTAGCTACCCAACAGATTTATCAGGGACGCGCGGTAAATATACGCGTGGACACCGTGGAGAAAACTAGCGGCAGAAAAACCACCAGAGAGGTGGTGGAGCACAGCGATTGTATAGCTGTAGTGGCCCTTGATGAACAAGATAATGTCCTTCTGGTTCGCCAATTCCGCCATCCAGTGGACAGGTTTCTTCTGGAAATACCTGCTGGTGGCATTGACCCTGGTGAAGAGCCCATTGACTCTGTACGCCGCGAATTACAGGAGGAAATTGGCTACTTCCCCCGGAAAATAGACAAATTGGGGGGCTTTTATGCCACCCCGGGCTATGGCACGGAGTACCTTCATTGCTTTTTGGCTACCGACCTTGTGCCCGCTCGTCTCGTGGCTGAGGATACCGAAGACATCGAGCTGGTCCGCGTTTCCCCGGATGAGATACCCCAACTTATCGCCTCGGGCGAAATCTGCGATGCCAAAAGCATCGCTGCCCTGCTTATGTTCCTCTTTATACGGCCAGGGAAGTAGGGTCGTCTGTGAGGTGATATCCCAATTGGCGCACACGCCAAATCAATCCCTTAACAGTGCGGAGGATGTGCTATAATAATCTATAAGCTGGGGATTTTGGAAGAACCGAACTGTTACGAAGGAGGTGGAAGATGAAGACAATACTTAGTCCGAGGAGAGACCATTACCTGGCAAGAGTTAGCATCTTTTTGATTATGCTAGCCTTAATTGCCGGGATGGTAGGCTGTAGTCTTTTTTCCCAAAACCTGGAAATACGGGATTGGCATGATTTGAATGCCGTCAGGGACAAATTGGGCGGCCACTACATTCTGATGAACGGCCTCGATTCCACTACTGCCGGTTATGAGGAGCTGGCGAGCCCGACAGCCAATCAGGGAAAGGGCTGGCAGCCGATTGGAACCGAGGATAATCTATTTACTGGGACTTTCGACGGGCAAGGCTACGAGATACGTGACCTGCTTATAAACCGCCCTGACGAGAGTTTTATCGGGCTTTTTGGCGTTGTTGGTGAGGGAGGAATGGTCCAGAATATCGGCGTGGTGAACGCCGACGTGACTGGCTATGGCGCTGTTGGCGCTCTGGTGGGAGATAATGAGGGCGCTGTAAGCAACTCATATTCCACCGGCAGCGTGACCGGTACCGGGTGGGTTGGTGGTCTGATGGGAGTGAATTTGGGCACTGTGAGCGACTCTTATTCCACCGGCAGCGTGACTGGCGATGAGCGTGTTGGCGGACTGGTGGGATTTAATGAAGCTGCTCCTGTGAGTAACTCATATTCCACCGGCAGCGTCACTGGCCGTTACAGTGTCGGCGGTCTGGTGGGAGCCACTTCTGGCACCGTAAGCCACGCCTATTCCACCGGCAGCGTCACTGGCGATGTGAATGTTGGTGGTCTGGTGGGAGAGAATACCGGCACTGTGAGCGACTCCTATTCCACCGGCAGCGTCACTGGCGATTCAAGTGTTGGCGGTTTAGTGGGAGCTAATCCGGGCGCTGTGAGCAATTCCTTCTGGGATAAGGAGACTTCCGGGCAGACAACTAGCGCCGGCGGGACAGGCAAAACCACGGCGGAAATGCAGGACATCGACACGTTCTCAGGCGCTACATGGAACATAATCACAGTCGGCGGTCCTGGCGAGCGCAATCCTGCGTATATCTGGAATATCGTTGACGACGTGACCTATCCTTTCCTGAGTTGGCAGTCGTAACTCTTTACACAGCGAAATTGGCAATAACTGCTTGCCCCAGGGAGATGCCACCATCATTACAGGGTACTTGCCTGTGGGCAAAAACTTGGAAACCGCTGCTCTCCAATAAATTGACTGCTTTTCTCAACAGCAAGCGATTCTGGAATACGCCGCCACTTAAAGCTACGTGGTTGATGCCGGTTTCATCGGCTATCAAGTGACACATCTCGTTTATCATTTGGGCTACGGTATTGTGGAATTTGACTGATATCCTCCCCTTGGAGATACCCTGATGTAAGTCTTCTACTACGGCTGAGAGCAGGTCCCTCAGGTGCACGATTCTTACTCCCTCGTCTTCTACTATGCGATATGGGTAGCTTTCCTGAGCATGGGCATAATCTTCTTCATAAGCAGCCATTTCCAATTCCACTGCCGCCTGTCCTTCGTAATCTATTTCGCCCCTTATGCCTGACAGGGCTGATATGGCATCAAAAAGGCGTCCCATGCTTGAGCTAAGCGGCGAATTTATCTTTCTTTCTATCTGGCGCTTGATAACCTCCACCTCAACTTCAGTAGCTTGCCCGATAGAAGCTAGTTGAGATTGCTTCGCTTCGCTCGCAATGACAGCGTTGAGAGTATCTTCCCCTAATAGAGTGAGAATATAGCCGATGGCCGTGCGGCGGGGTCTTTTTATAGCTGCGGCTCCTCCAGGCAAAGGCAGGTATTCCAGATGTCCTGCACGGTGAAAATTATGGTAGTCGGCTACCAGGAATTCCCCTCCCCAGATATTTCCATCCGCACCCATCCCAGTGCCGTCGAAGGCTACGCCTATAACCGGGGACTCCAGTCCATTATCGGCCATACAACTGGCAATATGGGCATGGTGATGCTGCACGGGAATAAGCTTCATGCCAGACTCGCCTAACTCCCGGGCATATTTGGTAGCCAGGTAATCAGGGTGAAGGTCATGGGCAATGATTTCAGGCTCTATATGGAAAAGTCTTTTATACAGGGATATAGTGCTGTCAAAATGTTCCAGGGTTTCCATATTCTCCATATCGCCGATATGCTGTGATAAGAAGGCATAGTTATCTTTTGTCAGGCAGAAAGTATTTTTCTCCTCAGCGCCGCAACCGAGCACCTGCTTGGCATTAAACGGGAGGCGGATGGGATAGGGAGCGTAGCTACGCGCCCGCCTTACAAGCTGGCTTGTGCCCCTTTCCACTACGGCCACGCTGTCGTCATAGCGGGAATAGATATCACGATTATGGATTAGAAAGTAATCGGCAATACCGGAAAGCCTCCTTAAGGCTTCATCATTGTCTCTGGCAATAGGCTCTTCGCTGAGATTGCCGCTGGTCATTACTAAAGGCAGGCCAGTATCCCTGAGCAGTATGTGGTGAAGCGGTGTATATGGCAGCATAATCCCTAAGAACCGTAAATTTGGTGCTACTTCCCGAGATACAAGTGAATTCTCCCGCCACCTCATGAGCACGATGGGGCTTTGAGGCGAGGTAAGTAAATTTTCCTCCTCTGGCGAGACATAACAATGTCTTTTTGCTTCCTCGACAGTTGCAACCATTATGGCAAGGGGCTTGGAGGGGCGCTTTTTCCTCTGCCGCAACGTTTTAACTACAGTGTCATTCGTGGCATCGCAAGCCAGAAGAAAGCCCCCTAAGCCTTTGATGGCCACGACTTTTCCTTCTTTAAGGAGGTGACCGGCAGCGGCAATAGGATTCGATTCGGTTACCAGATTGCCCCGGTTATCAACTAGCTCGACCTGGGGACCGCATTTTGGGCAGGCATTGGGCTGGGCATGAAAGCGGCGATCCAGGGGATCATCATATTCCGCCTGGCATTGGGGACACATCTGGAAATAGCGCATGGTTGTTTTGGGGCGGTCATAGGGCATATCTTCAATTATGGTAAAGCGTGGACCGCAATTGGTGCAATTGGTAAAGGGATAGCGGTAGCGGCGGTCTTCAGGATTTAGCAACTCACCAAGGCAAGCCTGGCAGGTAGCGACATCCGGAGAGATAAGCTGGTATTTCCCTTCCAGAGTTTGGCTCTGTCGAATTTCAAAGTTTTTATAACCAAGGGGTGGGTGATACTCAATAGTTACGTTCTCAATATGAGCCAGCGGTGGGGCTTTTGTCTCGAGCTCCCGCTCAAACTGCTTAATAGCTTCTGCTTCACCTTCTACCTCAATCCTCACATCTTCTGAAGTGTTGTAAACCCACCCCTTGAGGTTGTGTTTAACAGCCAGTCCATAGACGAAAGGCCTGAAGCCGACGCCTTGAACAATGCCCCGGACGCTAATAGAAGCTAATTTGAGGGATTGCCCCCTTGCCTTTGACATATGAGGCGATTCCTGGGGAATGCAATATTCAGTGAAATCTATACTAACACGCCCTCGATTTCGGCCATAATTTCTTCGTTAATGCAGTGCTCAAGGGCAATTGCCGCGCTGGGGCAAGCAGCAACACACACGCCACATCGCTTGCACCTGAAGTCATTAATAACTGCTAAAGCTCCATTCCCAGATTTCTCTAATTTGATGGCGTCATAGCTGCACAGGGCAACACAGACCCCACATCCGCTACATATCTCTCGATTGACTTCAATTTCTGGTATCTCAAGCTGAAGCTCTAGCACCACACATGCCTTACAACTCTTACACGGGCCGCAGTATAGACATCTCCCAGCCTCTTCCAACACCTCTTCCATAGTAAATCCCTTCTCAAAAGGTTCGAAGTTCAACCTTTTATCCGGCGGCAACCATATAAGCTCAGGTTGAGGCTTGTAATCTGTAGCCCTGGGAATAGCTGCTTCCTCATACTCCCTCTCTCTCCCTTCCTTAAGGTCTTCGCCTCTGATGTAGCGGTCTATAGACTCGGCAGCTATCATCCCTTCTCTCATTGCCTCTGAGGCATAGCCTATTCGCCTTACATCGCCTCCGATGAAAATCCCCTTTTTGCGATTGCTCATCAGAGTAAGTTGGTCGACGTCAATCCTGCCTCTTTCATCCAATAAATCCTCTTGCTGGAAGAATTTCCTCTCTGGAGCTTGCCCGATGGTAATGAGTAGCACGTCTCCTTCAAGATATATCACGTCACTCCGGTCAAACTTGGGATTAAATCCTATATACCCCATTTCATCGTAGACCCATGTGCAGCGAGGACATTTTATCTTCCTGAATTTCCCATCCTCGCCAATTATCTCTTCTACACCACGTGAATAGGTAATTTTGATTCCTTCTTCAGTGGCGCCTTCGATTTCTTCAATATCAGCTGGAATTCCATCCTTGGAAGATTTGTCTTCACACTCCAGGCATACAACTGTAACATCTCCACCAAGTCGTCGGGCGGTTCTTGCCACATCAAAAGCCACATTACCACCCCCCACTACTATCACTTTTTTGCCCTCAAAGAGCCGAGGATGAATCTTCCTTTGGTTGAAGTCAGAGAGGAGGTCTAAACCAAACATGACTCCTTCCAGGTCTGCTCCCGCCACGGGTTCTCTTTCAAAGCTAAGGGGTCTTGGAGAAGAGGTGCCTGTAGCAATAAATATGGCTTTGTAACCTTCATTTCTGAGTTCATCCAACGTTTTCTCACCGTCTCCCATTCTGAATCCCAGTTTGACATCTATATTAGCAATCCTTACTAAACTATCCAAAGTAGCATCCATGATATCTTTAGGAAGGCGATATCGAGGAATTAGTCTCAGAGCACCCCCCAACTCCGAACTGCTCTCCACAATGGTGGCCCGGTAACCCCTCTTGCTCAGCGTATAAGCACACATCAGGCCTGCAGGTCCTCCTCCAATCACCGCCACTTTTTCCTTGGCGGTAGGAGAGTATGAGGGTTTTGTCTTTAAGTAGGGCAGATAATGCTCGGCGATAAATCGCACAAGCAATTTTCTTCTCACTGCTCCGGTTTGGTCTTCATAATTACACTCTTTTTCGCAAAGCCCACAAATGTAGCTGCAGATTATTGGAAATAGGGGATTTTTGTCATAGATTTCATCACCTATCTTTAATATCTGGTTGGAGGCCTCCTCACCATCCAGGGGAAGGCATGAAATCATAGCATGATTACGTTGAATATCTATTTTAAGAGGACAGCGAACCTGACAAGGAGGCAAATATACCTTCCCGTTAGCTTCATCAATTACTTCCTCAATTCGCGAACCAATTTTATCTATCTCTCTCATCATATTTATCGAACCTCCTTTTGAGTCATATATATTGACCTCGAGAGTCATCCTTTCCAGAACCAAATTGGTAGAGTGCAGGTATCACAGAGAGCAAACAGCACAGCCAATATTCTCGGTGCTTTTGGGCAACTCTTTTCAATTTGAGACTACCAGTTGTGGGCATAACAACCGCCACATAATACCTCATATCCGAGCTATTAGCAAGCCAAAGTGGGCTATATTTCAGATTGTATTGAAAAAGCTTCTAATATTGTAGCAAAATTGCAATACAAATTACTAACAAGTCCAGCGCAAGCACGAGTGAGAATGACTTTTGCCCTACCTGCACTACTGGTGATAGAAGAGGGATGGGCTTATTATTTTAGCCGTCAGACCTTGCATATTTAGCTATTTACCCGTAAAATGCTTAACGTTGCCCCCATCGTCTAGAGGCCTAGGACATCAGCCTTTCAAGCTGAAGATCAGGGGTTCGAATCCCCTTGGGGGCATTTCTTGCGTTAATCTATCTTCTAATCAAAGCCATACCAGGTACTCACATTATCCAATGGTTCTCTTTCGGAGCGGAGCTGATTTACAGGGTCATCCCAGTCAGGGTAACCAACAGCTATTCCCAGTACTATAAGCTTGGAATCTGGTATTCCCAATACCTTCCTCAACACATCTGGATACACGACAGCTTGTATTTGAGGAATAGTTCCCAGCCCGTACCTGGTAGCCAGCAGCATGATGTTCTCAGCTACCAAACCGCAATCAAACATAGGCCAAACATTTAGCCCGTCGCCTTGCAGGTAGAAAGAGCGGTCAATATAGATATAGATGGCGCAAGGAGCTTCAAACAGTCTCAAGCCTTGCAAGAGCCACCACCTCCTCTTCTCTTTATCCTCCCTGCTTATTCCCTTTAGTTCGAGAACCTTCCTGCCCAAAACACGGCGACGAGTATCGTAAGGCTCGGGAAATTCTCGAGGACGAGGAATGTCTGGATTGGGTTCCTCTTCTGCCTTTTCAACAAAGGCATGTCTTATTTCCTCCAGCTTTTTCCCAGTCACTACTGCGAATTCCCAGGACTGAGTATTCGCCCAAGAGGGAGATCGCAAAGCCAGCTCCATTATTTCCCTCAGAATTTCTTGGGGCGCAGGGTCGGGTTTAAAAGCTCGAATACTCTTCCTCTGCTGGATAGCTTCAACAATTTCCATACCTTGGCTTTCCTCCTTTCCTTTTCTATATTAGTCTCAATTTATTATTTTAACTCACAATGCGGCAATTTTTATAGTTCTCCGCTTCCAGTACCAACGATATTTCCATCGCTAATTACCCTTTTCACTTCCCCCAGGCACCTTCACCAATAAGAGGCACAAAATAGCAGCCCCCTAAGTTTTCTATGTTGTTTCTTTTCTTTAGTTTAGTGACCCTGAGTAATTCTTGCTGCCATTGAGAGCCTACAGGGATTACCAATCGCCCATTCCAGGTTAGTTGCTCCAAAAGAACTTGAGGCACGGTAGGGGCACCAGCAGAAACTATAATAGCATCGTAAGGAGCTCCCTCTGGCCAACCCAAGGTTCTGCCAGCTACGTGAACCTCGATGTTGGAATAACCAAGTTTATCCAGAACTTGCTTAGCCGATTCCTCCAATTCAGGTATACACTCTACGGTAACCACTTTTTGAGCTAACTCAGCTAATATCGCAGCCTCGTAGCCGCTTCCAGTACCCAGCTCCAACACTTTTTCATCACCTCTGAGCTCCAACGCTTGTACCATCAGAGCCACAATGAAGGGTTGGGAGATGGTTTGCCCAAAGCCAATGCTTAAGGGTCTATCGTCATAAGCAGTCTGATATTGCTCTTGCGATATAAAGGCTTCACGCGGAACACGCTTCATGGCCTCAATTACACGCTTGTCTGCAATTTCGTACTCGAGATATTTAAGTAAATTTTCTCTAGCCCGCTCTAAATCCGCCACAGTTCACCAGCCGAAGACGTTAACCAAGGACGAAAGACAAGATTATGAGGACCAGAATTATAGCTCCGGCAATGATGCCGATGCGTTTTACTTCAGGTATGACATATTGATAGCGGCTAGTTAAATCTTTAACTTTTGGGGATACTAGGGTCGGCGATTGTACCTCAGCAGGCAGCGGCCTTAGTTGTTGCGAATGTCTTTCCTGTGTTACTTTTGCTACTCTGGCCCGATGTTTGGCTTTAGCACGTCGTGATTTTTTTGCCATTATCCTCGCCTTGGTGTAGATTGCTTATAAATTCTTGTACTTGAAATATATGCGTGACCTAAAAGTTGCTGGAGTTGACGGAGCTCAGTGCCACTTTGTAATTTACGTCTGGCAAAGCTATGACGCAAGGTCTGCGGCGTAACCTTGCCACCCAGACCGGCTCTGGAGGCATAACCCTTAATAATCTGCCAGAACCCCTGCCTAGTCAACCTCTTACCACGTCGGTTAAGAAATAGGGCTTCAACTCTCTCGTCATATAATAAATCCAGCCTGTCACTTCTGAGGAATTTTCCTAAAATCAGGCTTAAGCGATGGTCAAAAGGAACTCGTCTTTTAGAATTAATATGCACACAATTTTGCTCCAAATCAATATTTTTAACATTTAATGACACTAATTCGCTTATGCGTAAACCAGTGCCATAAAGTAATTCCAGCATCATCGCATCTCTTTTAGCTTCCGGAGTGGATAACTTTGTTGCCTCGGCAAGCAACCTTTGGTACTCAGAAGAAGATAAGAAGCTAAGTGAATGCTTGCTAACTTGAAGAGAGGGTAAATTTTGTGTCGGATTCTCCTTCATCTTCCCCGAAGCAACCATAAATTTAAAGAATGATTTGGCTGATGCGACCTTGCGAGCTGTTGTTGCCACAGAGTATCTCTTCTCCCTGAGCTTGAGTAAATAGCTCTTCAAAAGCTCATCATAGGACTTGATTAAGCCCTTTGCCTGCTCTGCAGTAATAAAGGCTGCCATTTGAGTCAAATCATTGCGGTAAGCAGCCACAGTATTCTGAGAATAGCCTTTCTCCTGAGTCAAATTTTGAAGGAAGGCATCAACATCCAGCTTCATCATAGTTATTGTACCACAGTCCGAGGCATTTTGCCCCTATACAAGCCACTTGCTACAATAGATTTGTCATGGAATTACAACAATTAAAAGCTTTGCCAGCAAAGCCAGGAGTTTATTTGTTTAAGGACAAAGAGGGTAAGGTTATCTACGTCGGCAAGGCTGCTAACTTGAACAGTCGGGTAAGGAGTTATTTTAGCGCCCCTTCTAGCCTGTCAGCCAAGGTCCAAAGATTAGTGGCAAAAATATGGGATTTCGAGTTCATAGTTACCAATTCCGAGCAAGAGGCGCTTATCTTGGAATGCAACATGATAAAGAAATATACCCCGCGGTACAATGTACACCTTAAAGATAACAAGACTTTTCCTTACCTCAAGATAAACATTAACGACGATTGGCCCGGCGTATATATTACTCGCCGGGTTCAGAAAGATGGCGCCAAATACTTTGGACCTTTTGCCAGTCCTGGCTCGGTACGCAAGACTTTGAGGTTAATAGATAAAATTTTTCCTTTTCGTAGTTGCAGTAAACACATCGAAGGGAAAGATAAGCGGCCCTGTCTCGATTATTATATCCGCCGCTGTCTCGGACCATGCATTGGGGCAGTGGAAAAACAGGAATACCACGACGTAATAAACCAGGTCATCTTATTTTTACAGGGGAAGCAGGAACTTATTCTTCGTGAATTAAAAGCCAGGATGAAAGCAGCGGCGCTGCAGCTTCATTTTGAGAGGGCGGCTTTGCTACGCGACCAAATTAAGGCCATAGAAGCAGTCATAGAGGGGCAGAGGATTGCGATAAAATTACAGGGGGAAAAGGATGTCGTTGGCCTGGCACAGAATAAAGAACAGGCTTACGTCGAGCTCTTTTCTATTCGTAATAGTAAACTTATCGGCCAAGACTATTTTATTATGGAGGGCATCCAGGGTGAACCTCCCGGCCAAATAATGACCAGCTTTGTGAAACAATACTATGCCTCGGCTTCATATATACCACCACTGATATTGCTTCAGTACCCGGTGGATGAGCCAGCAGTGCTTTCCGAATGGCTTGGACAGCAAAGAGGAGGCAGGGTGGAGCTTCAAGTGCCACAGCGGGGAGCCAAAAAGAAGCTGGTGAATACAGCAGCTGAAAACGCCGCCCAGGGTTTACAGCTGGCCCAAGCTAAAGAGATGAAGGCAGAGGTTATAAGCTCCGGCTTACGAGAGCTAAAAAACAGACTGCGCCTGCCTAAAATGCCTCGGAGAATAGAATGCTATGATGTTTCTAATATTCAGGGCGCTTTGGCTGTGGGCAGCATGGTAGTTCTGGAAAAAGGCCGGCCCAAGCCGGTACATTATCGCCGTTTCCGCATCAAGACTGTGGCTGGCGCTGACGATTATGCCATGATTAAAGAGACATTGAGGCGCAGGTTTAAACGGGGCCTGACAGGCGAAGGTGCCTGGGAAATCATTCCCGACCTCGTCCTCATCGATGGAGGCAGGGGTCAACTTAATGCCGCTCTGAAGCTAAGGCAAGAATTAGGACTAGGCTCTATCCCCATGGCCAGCCTGGCTAAAGAAAACGAGGAGGTATTTATACCCGGCAACCCCAAGCCAGTTTATATAGCTAAAGATTCTCCTGCCCTCCATATCCTACAAAGAGCCAGGGACGAAGCCCATCGCTTCGCCATAAGTTACCACCGGAGGTTGCGTCACAAAGAAGGCATCGCTTCCATTCTGGACAACATCCCTGGCATCGGGCCAAGGCGAAAGAAGGCTTTGCTAAAAAAGTTTGGCTCAATTGAAGCTATCAGGGAAGCTTCGTCGGAGGAGCTCAGCCAGACAGAAGGCATAACTCTGGCCCTGGCCCAAAAGGTTAAAGAAGAACTCGTCAAACAATGACAAATGACAAAGCTCAAAACCCAAAAGATAAAAAGAGGTAGTTTTGGAATTTAGGATTTGGAGCGGAGCGACTGTAGAAAATTCCCCAGTGTCATAGCGTTCTTAACCGCAAATGCCTCAGCATCGTTATTAAAATAGATATAGCTAGCTTTAACTTTTTGCCCCAGCCGGGCAATTCTTTGTGTCCATTGAGAAAGCTCTTCGTCAGAGTAACAACTGGAATACAGACCCTCACTGCCATGGAAACGGACATAGGCAAAATCACTGGTAGCTATAAGGGGGCAGCTAAAGCCAGGCATGTCAAAAACGCACAACCCAACATTGTGTCCCCGTAAAATATCGAAAACAGCGTCATCAATCCAGGATTCGTGGCGAAATTCAACTACATGCTGATATTTTGGCGGCAACGAAGATAAGAAATTCTGTAATAGCTCATCGTTGCGCTTCATGCTGGGAGGCAGTTGATATAGCAAAGGACCCAGTTTTTCTCCCAAAAAATCAGCCCGCGATAGAAAGTCCTCCATCGCCGAACCTAAATTCCTTAACCTTTTTATGTGCGTGATGAATCGGCTTACCTTAACAGCAAAAAGGAAGTTGTCGGGTGTGGATTCCCGCCAGGTGGTGAACGCCTTCTCCGAAGGCAGCTTATAAAAACTGTTATTGAGCTCCACAGTAGTAAATTGCCGGGCATAAAATTTCAGCCATTCAGGCTTGGGCAATTCCCCGGGGTAATAAAGCCCGCGCCAGTGCTCATAATGCCAACCACTGCAACCAATATAATACTTCACCGGCATATTTCCCTCACCCCCGATTTTTGGCAACCACATTAATATATTATTATGCTAATCCAGTGTCCAGTCTCAGAAACGAGATTGCTTCGTCCCGATAAATCGGGACTCGCAATGACAAGAGAAAGGTGTCCCAACGACGAAACAAGCTACGCCGGGCAATAGTACCTATTAACCATTGACTTCAGGCACATAATACGTCCACAATAAGCACCCGTGGAAATAGTTTTAATAATACTATTCGCCATTCTGGGTCTGGCAGTAGGCAGTTTCCTTAATGTATGCATCGACCGTCTGCCCCGGAATGAGTCCATTGTAAATCCGCCATCTCATTGCCCAGTTTGCCAGAACAAGCTAGCCGCCAAAGACCTCATCCCAGTATTTAGCTACCTAAGGCTTCGTGGTCGCTGTCGGTACTGTCAAGCTTCTGTGCCCCGGAGGTTATTCTGGGTGGAGCTTGCCACCGCCTTGATATTCGCTCTCCTTTACTGGCATTACGGCTTAAGCGCGGAACTGGGAGTTATGATTTTCTATGCCTGTCTATTCATTGTCATTTTCGTCATTGACCTGGAGCAGGGGCTCATCCTGAACAAAGTGGTCTATCCCAGCTTGGTTGTGGCTTTATTGCTGGCTTTATTGCCTCAGTCCCGACTTACCCTAATGATAGAACCCGGTATTGCCAGCGCTGCTCTGGGCGGAGGCATTGGCTTTGCTTTGTTCCTTCTGATTGCCCTAGTGTCCCGTGGCGGCATGGGCTGGGGAGATGTCAAGCTGGCGGCTTTGATTGGGCTGGCTACCGGCTTTCCTCTGGTTTTTCTATCCATTATTATGGGGGCTATCCTCGGTGGCATAGTGGCGGTGGCTTTAGTGATAGCTAAAAAGAGAAAACGGCGGCAGACGATCCCATTTGGTCCCTTCCTGGCCGTGGCTGCCATGATAACACTACTGTGGGGAAGCAATATAATGAGCTGGTATCTGGGACTGATGTGACTCAGGGCGGAGTCACTTTCTTCTGAACAGGGCAAAGAAACGGTCTTGATATTCCGGGAATAGGCTCCAGCGGTTTAACTCAACCACTAACTCCGGGGCTCGGGAAAGGTTGCGGCTTGCTCTCTCGAAAAGCTCTTCGATGTAGTCCCGGGCGCCTTCGGGCACTCCGCTGGCATCTATGTCTAAAAAGCCCCGGCGATTAAATTCGGCCATATTAGTGCCAACCGACTTGTTAGTTAGCTCATAGATGAACATAAGCAGGGATACATCCCATAGTTCCTCCACCCCCTTTATTATTGTGCTTAAGGGGTTATGCTGCTCTTCTACCTGGGAGCTGAGCTTGTCTATCACCTGCTTGATAGGCTCGGAGACGACGTTCATCCCCCCGGGTTCGTTCTTATATCGGTAAAAAATGCCCGATTCATAAGGGCGCTCCCGAGCCATCATAGATATGTATTTTTTTGCCTGCTCGCTAAAGCCTTCGACATTGACCAGGTAAGCGGGAGTAACAATTTTGGGCCTTTCCGCAACTACCTTTCCATCCCTGACCACACTAAGGTTTCCCACCAGTTCAGTGACAACATAATAATCAATGACAGAACTGCCAAAAGTGTCCAGTTCTTGTCGTGGTGCCCGGACTAATTCCGTGTGTTCCAGAGCATATTTAATTCTGTCATCCTTCTCCATATCAATTCCACCATTCTACATTTTAAATAAACATCTTGACCGCGTAAAAGTTACGCCTTACTTTATCCTTGCCGGCAATTATGCTGCCCATTTCGGTGCTATGACCGGGCACGAGGTATTCCACATCAAGCTGAGACAGCTCATCAATGCTCTTCCGCAACAAGGAATGGCTGCCACCAGGGAAGTCAGTCCTGCCTATGCTGCCAGCAAAGACCACGTCACCGCTGATCAATATTTTATCCTCCTCTAGATAAAGGGAAATAGAACCGGGAGAATGTCCCGGGGTAAAGATAACCTTGACCGCCACCTTAACATCTTTAGCCCCCAGAGACAAATCGCCCTCCTTAAGAAAAAAGGATGGGTTGACCTGCGGCGGCTTACTGCCGAACATTTGGAAGAAACTCATCCCCATCGTGCGATAAAATTCATCCTCCTCACTTGATAAAGTAAACAAAGCACCGCTTTTTTCCACTATCAATTCAACGGCTTCAATATGGTCGGGATGGCTATGGGTGGCAATCACCAGACCAATATCCTCCATTTTGAAGCCGTCCTTCTCCATAGTCTGAGCCAGCGAATCAAAACAGGGCTCCCCAAGCTCATTCCTGACATGACCAGGATCAACTAATACGTGCGGGCGCTCCCCCCTTAAAACCGAGGGCCAGAGAATGGCATTGCAGTTATTTCCTCGGCCTTGCCATACATAACAATAAAATTTTTCCGCTAACTTCACAGATTTATGATAAATCATTACTATACTATAACCCAAACTTACTTTGTTGAACCCCCTAAATATTATAGGCTAAAATGCACTGCTAATGCTAATAATGTCACTGGCCTGCCATTGCGAAGCACGGTAGTACTGAAGCAATCTCAAAGAATGGGAATGTGAGGTTGCTTCGCCTTCGGCTCGCAATGACGCAGGGAGAGGGAACTGTATGAGTGAGCTAAAGAGTGCCTGGGAAATTGCTCAAGAGAAAGCAAATAGATTGGGCAAGCTGTCAGCCGAGGAAAAGGAACAGCAAGAAAGACAAAGGTATCGCCAAATCGGTCAGGTGCTGGCACAAAAATGGCTTGACAGTTCCCAACGACTGGACATGGCTGCGGAGCTAAACAAGCACGAAGAAAAGGAGAGAGAAATAATAAAGCAGGCCGTAATCAAGCAGCTGGTAGAGGCTATCGAGTTTACAACTACCCGGGGTATAAATAGCGTGAAAAGGGTAATCGAAGCGATAAGCAGCTTAGGGCCTGAATTGCAGCCAAAGGCAGAAGAAATAGGCCAGCTTGTCCAAGAGTATGAAGCTGCAGAACAAAAGATAAGGCAGGAACTGGAAAGCGACTACAGGGAAACCCTGCACAAGTTGAGAATCTCAGGAACAGCAGTAGATGCTATCAATATCGAAGCTAACCCCCAATGGCAATTAGCCCGGCAGGAGCTCGTTGAAGCTTTTACCCCAAGGCTCAATGATTTGAAGCGAGCATTA
>Ga0307435_1000026_pt1 | contig 63885 bp, 67 predicted proteins | sample SalMarWE160470MG_FD_202164 | JGI IMG/M metagenome (GOLD analysis project Ga0307435, IMG submission 202164) | Salt marsh sediment microbial communities from the Plum Island Ecosystem LTER, Massachusetts, United States - WE1604-70 | ecosystem: Environmental > Aquatic > Marine > Intertidal zone >... | reverse complement strand
CAGAGCGAGGTCTGGCAGTTTCCAAAGCGCGCCGCGGCATGCCCGTCCGTTCAAATCCTGTGGCAATCACAGTCAGGCGAATCTCGTCTCCCATATTCGGATCTATAACTGCACCGAAGATCAGATTGACATCCGGATGAGCAGTTTCTTTAATAATCGCGGCTGCCTGGTTGACCTCAAAGAGAGTCAAATCCGGGCCACCGGTTACGTTGAAGAGGATCCCTCGCGCCCCATCAATGGTGATATCCAGCAGCTGGCTGGAGATTGCCATCTCGGCTGCCTGACGGGCTCTTTCATCTCCACTGGCGTGCCCGACCGCCATCAATGCAGCGCCCCCCTCTGACATAATCGTGCGCACATCTGCAAAGTCCAGGTTGATCAATCCAGGAACAGTGATCAATTCAGAAATGCCCTGCACACCTTGATGTAAAACATCATCAGCTACGCGGAAGGCATCCTGCAAATTTGAGCGCTTATCCACGATTTGTAACAACCTGTCATTCGGGATAACGATCAGCGTATCGGCTTGTTCTTTTAAAAGGCTGATGCCACCCTCGGCGTTTTGGATACGTCGTGAGCCTTCAAACGTGAAAGGCCGCGTTACTACACCAATCGTCAAAGCGCCCACTTCTTTTGAGATCTGGGCCAGGATTGGGCTGGCACCTGTACCTGTGCCTCCACCCATACCCGAAGTGATGAAGACCATATCAGCGCCCTTTAGCACGTCATACAATTCCTCGGCGGATTCCTCTGCTGCTTTCTTGCCAGTATCTGAATTTCCTCCAGAGCCCAGGCCACGAGTCAATTTGTCACCTATCCTTACTCGCACCGGTGCTTTAGAAAGCATCAATGCTTGGGCGTCGGTATTGATGGCGATAAATTCTACTCCCTGCAGACCTTCCTCAATCATCCGGTCAATGGCATTGCAACCTCCGCCGCCAATGCCAACAACCTTTATATCGGCAAACGATTCGACCTGGTTGGGTGGGTTAATCATTGCATTCATGTGTTCCTCCTCGATGAAAAAGAGTAGTGTGTTTTAGATAACAAAACCTCGAGTACCTCATTAAGTCGATCATAAAGTTCATGGTAACAATCTCTTCAGCCAATTTTTGACATTCTCCCAATCCAATCCACCTCCTTGAAATGCAATTTTGCGTGGGGTTGCCACAGCACCTACTTCGGTCATCAACACCGCCCAATGCAACAATCCAATGCTTGTCGAAAAGGCAGGCGAATATAAGTTATCGGTCATACCCGATAAATTTTGCGGTTGGGCGATGCGCACTGGTAAACCCAACACCTGGCTGGATAAATTTCGGATTCCAGGAAGCGCACTAGATCCACCCGTGAGCACCATCCCCGCAGGCAATAACCCATCATAACCGGAGCGTTTGATCTCTTGGAGCACTAAAGTGAAAATTTCCTCAACGCGCGCCTCGATTATCATTGCCAGTTCCTTGCGGCTGATCTGGGTTGGTAGATTTTCTCCAAAGGGGCGTACACTGAACTGCTCGCCGGCCTCAACCTCATCTTGGACCGCATAACCATGTTGTTTTTTGATTTCCTCTGCTTGAGATATCGGCAGGCGCAAACCATGAGCGATGTCCGAGGTTATATGGTCACCTCCAACTCCCAACACAGAGGTGTGCCAGACATCACCCTCAATGAATATAGCCAGGTCCGTAGTACCGCCTCCCATATCGCAAACGATCACTCCCATTTCCCTTTCTGTTTCAGAGAGCACCACCTCAGCAGAAGCTAATGGATTAAGTACAAACTGGCTTACTTCAGCACCTGCCTGGGCCACACAATTTCGCAGGTTTTCTACCGTCGAAGCTGCAGCTGTGATGATATGGGTTTCCACCTCTAACCGATAGCCATGCATGCCCAGTGGCATCCGTATGCCGCCTTGTCCATCGACAGTAAACCCCCGTTGGATTACATGGATGATCTCCCGGTTATGAGGGATAGCCACCGCTCGCGCAGCCTCCATTGCCCGTATGACATCTCCCTCATCGATTGTTCGCCCGCTCACTCCAACAACACCCCGGCTATTTACTGAAGCGACGTGGGACCCAGCCAGACTGACTAACGCGGTGTTAATCTCAATCCCAGAACTTCGTTCCGCTTTCTCCATAGATCGGGCAATTGCTTGAGTAGCCGCAGGAAGATCGACAGGTATCCCTTTTCGCATACCCTGGGAAGGTTCTATTCCTACTCCCAGAATGTGAGTTCGACCGTCCTCTTCCAGGCGCGCGACCAGCGTGCAGATTTTCGTCGTTCCAATATCAATGCCTAAAATTATTGGTTCATCCATCTGGTTCAATGCTCCAGACGATAATATGGCGCGTGGACATATTCCACACTAATGAATGTCGGCTGAATCTTCTTTTTCGACAGCTGTTTTACGATCGTTTTATAGACTTGCAGTTTCATTTCGATGTCGTCAGAGTTCATGCCAAAATAAACTTCCCAGCCACGTTTGTCTTTCCAACCAAGACCATGCATACCGTTGTACAAAAGCGAAGTATTTTCAGGTGCTTGAAAACTTATCGCCAGAATGGCGCTGACTAATTGAGCAGGTAAGAAACGTTTCGGCTCATTCTTCGTATCGTCCGGCAATTCGCCCTCTCCCGCAATCGAAACTGTAGGTGGGGAATTTTCGGCTTTTACCACGACCGCTGGTTCTTCCTCGCCTCTTTTTGGAAAGGCCATCCCGGTGGGATCCACCCATATCTCATGTCCATCTTCTACCCAGGTAATCACCGGCTGGCGTTCTACGACCCTCACCTTAACTGAAGCTGGCATCTTAACATCCACGGAGACATTGGAAAGTTCAGGAAAGGCCTTTTCCAGTTCGTCTCGCACCTTTAACGGGTCGACCATGAAAATTGGCTTGTCGCTCACCCTCGCTACTGCATTGATATCTTCATTGGTGAGACGTTGTAAGCCTTCGACTTCCACCGCCGTTACCACGTACATTGGAGCATTCCAAATTGTATATAAAGTGAACGCCAGGATACCTACCAGCACCCCAGATAATATTCGCCATCCAAATGACACCATCGGCAGCGATGGTAAGCGCATCTCTGCTCCAGGGGTATTGAGTGCCACGTCAAATCTACGTTTTGCCCGTTTCCCCCGGTGTTGTTCCCTCACCGGAAATGCCGCCGAACCCCCTCGAACCATCACAGGTGGTGACGAAGTCACTCGTTCCTTTCGACCGCGGCTGAATACCTCAGTCTGCGTTCGCTTTTGTGAACGATTGGTTCTTCTATTGCGAACATTATCTGCTCGCTTCGACGTTTGTTGGTCTGATTTCATACCATCTCTAACAGATAAGCTCTCATTTATTCTCGTAAACTACACATAATTACTGCCTGTAGTAACGCCGTTCGATACGATCGCGTTCCTGTTTGCGTTCTAATGCCAATTCGATCAACCTGTCGACCAATGCCGGGTATGGCAAGCCGCTAGCTTCCCACAACTTGGGGTACATGCTGATCTGGGTAAAACCAGGGATCGTGTTTAATTCGTTTAAGATCAACTCATCATTGTCTTTATCCAAAAAGAAATCTACTCGTGCCATTCCAGCACAATCGATTGCCCGGTAAGCTTCAATAGCCAATTGACGGACTCGCTCGGTTATTTCCGGCGCTAGAGGGGCCGGGATGAGCAATTCTGAATGGTCATCATAATATTTAGCCTCGTAGGAATAAAATTCAGCTCCAGGGATGACTTCTCCAGGCAGCGACGCGACCGGATCGTCATTACCCAGGACACTTACCTCAATTTCCCGGGCGTTTACCCCCCGCTCTACCAGGACCCTTCGGTCATAACGTGCAGCTTCCATCAAGCCTTCTAACAAATCCGACTTATTCCGGCACTTGCTTATACCCACGGAGGAGCCCAAATTAGCCGGTTTGACAAATAAAGGATATGGCGCTAATTCTTCTGCGCGATCCAAAACTGCCTCTATCCCTGACTCGATGTCCTTTCTCAAGACTGCCAACGTTTCAACAACCGGAATAGCATGTGTTTTCAATACCTCTCTAAAAACACCCTTATCCATAGCCAGCGAAGAACCCAAAACCCCTGCACCCACGTAAGCTATTCCAGCTATTTCAAACAGCCCTTGGAGGGTGCCATCTTCTCCAAAAGTACCGTGCAATATCGGAAATACCACATCAAGATCGGCGAGATGTTCAAGCAGCTCGCCAGACTGTTTTTTGCGGAAAGTGTAAATCCCTTCCCGTGTCGGATCAGGCAGCATCGTCGCGGGAATAAGACCTCTCGTCTGGCTTTTTGTCATAACTCCGAGAACATCCTCTCCCACCAACCAGATCCCTTCATGAGTGATGCCTATCTGCAGTACCTCGTATTTATCTGCATCCAAAGCCATCGAGATTGAACGGGCCGACATTAGAGAGACCTCATGTTCTCCGGAACGTCCTCCAAAAATCAACCCTAAGCGAATTTTATTTTCCAATCTCATCAATCCACCAATTGTTAATCCTGTCTATAGCAATTTCCAAAATTCTTATTGCTGCCACTCGCCAACCAAGCTGATTTCAAGTTCAAGATCTATGCCAAATTTTTCAGCGACGCGATCATGGGCGAGTTGGATCAAGCTCCAGATATCAGCCGCGCTTGCGTTGCCATGATTGATAAAGAAATTTGCATGTAATTGGCTGATTTCAGCCCCACCAATGCGAGTCCCTTTTAAGCCAGCTGCCTCAATCAAACGCCCAGCATAATCACCAGGGGGATTCTTAAACATCGATCCCATGCTGGCGCCCGGTGGTTGAGTCCGTCGGCGGTAAGCAGTAAATTCGTCAATTTTCCCTTGAACGGCTTCAGGGGTATCTTTCTGCAATCTCAGCAGCGCTCTCAATACAACCGCGTCTCCTTGATTTTCTTTCAAAATACTCCAGCGATAGCTGTATGCAAACTTTTCCACAGGCCAATACAATCTATCTTCATCTGGATAATTCCGATGCAAGATTTCTGCCATGACCAGGCTAGTAGACATCTCACCACCATGAGCGCCAGCGTTACCGACCACCGCACCTCCAACAGTTCCAGGGATACCAGCCGCCCACTCCAGCCCAGACAAACCCCGGGAGGCACTCTGCCTCGCAACCACACCAAAATTCGCACCAGAATCAACCCATACATTCGGCAGTAGGGTATCCAAATCAAAATGAACCCGACGAGCCCGGTTTTGCACCACTACACCGCGCACACCCGAGTCGCTTACCAATACATTGGAACCACCACCCAGGATCATAAATGGCATCTCCATCGTCCACAACTGCCGGACAACTTCGATCATCTCATCGGTCGAATGCACTCTCACAAAGGCATCCGCGGCCCCCCCCACGCGCGCTGCCGTGTAACGGGCTAGACCGACACCTTTTTCCAACCGTCCTCCGAATGCAGACTGAAGGAGCTCGATATCAAGCGTTGTTGTGGAAGATTTATCCATCAAATAATTGCTCGCATCTGCATTTGCCAGCCAGTATTTTGATTCATAATTTCTCCAACCAAGCGATCAACCGCACGACCACTTCTCGGGAGATTGGGTTCTCTTGTGTCTTTAGACGGTTCTTACAGTCTCTGTTGAGGACATCCGCCTCAATAGGTCGCGTCACCAATTTCCCACTTGGATGAACTACGCCGATCTCATAGGCCCGTTTGTTATTGGACATATTCCGCTCTCCCTTCATGCGACAGGGCTGCCAATATCAGTTCGCTGATCTCATCTGCATCACCCGCTGAAAGCACCAACAATACATGCCCAATCTTTAATCTGGATAGCAGAATTTTCACAGCTCGGTCAAAACTGGGAACAAAAAAAGCGTCGGGATGGTTCATAGCCTCAACCACCTGCTTGGCTGAAAAATTTCCTGGATCTGCTTCACGGGCTGCATATATTTCAGTCACCAGGACATGGTCTGCATCCGCGAAAGCGGCCGCAAAATCATCCTGTAAGAGGCGTGTTCGGGAAAAGGTATGGGGTTGCCACACAGCCCATATTTGCCTATTTGGATAGCGCTGGCGAGCTGCTGAGAGCGTCGCCCGAATCTCGGTAGGATGGTGAGCATAATCGTCAATGATCGTTATACCCTTGACCTCACCCCGCATCTCAAAACGCCGGCTTGTACCGCTGAACTCGCCTATCGCCTCAGCTGCTTTCGATATGTTCAATCCGTGAATATCGGCCACAACCAGGGCAGCCAGGGCATTGTAAACATTGTGGCGCCCAGGGATTTGTAAAGCCACCTCAGTAACCGGAGACCCGCTGTGGATAACCTCAAAAGCGAAAGCACCTGCTTCTTTAAGTCTTAAATTTGCTCCCATATAATCCAACGGGAATCGCATAAAATCTTGGCGAAGACCATAGGATACCGCTTTCAGGTGGTTCGCACTAGCCTGGTTGGCCAGTTGCGCAGCTCCACGATCGTCTGCACAGCTTATCAAAACACCATCTGGTACGATGTGATCCACGAATTCTCTAAAAACCTGGCGGAAATCCTCCTCAGTAGGATAACAATCTGGGTGATCATGCTCTACATTGGTGACTACTGCGATCCACGGGTTTAATCCCAGGAACATCCGATCATATTCATCTGCTTCAATTACAAAATCTCGACCCTGGCCGGCATGTGCATTTTTCCCAAGATCTTTTGAAAGGCCGCCGATGATATATGAGGGGTCTTCGCCTAATTGAGTCAGCATCCAGGCAACCATAGCCGTAGTTGTGGTTTTCCCATGCGTACCTGCCACGGCGATGCTCCGCCGGTCGGCGATCAACAATCCAAGGAATTCACCGCGCTTCAATACAGGAATGCCCATATCCAAAGCTTTTTGAACCTCGACGTTGTCCTCCGGGATGGCTGACGAGCGTACAACCAGATCAGCGCCGCTCACATTTTGGGGGTGATGGCCAACAAACACCTGAACTCCTGACGCTTGTACTTCTCTCGCCATGGCTGACATCTGTCGATCTGAACCAGTCACCTGGTAGCCTTCTTCGAGGAGAAGGAGCGCTATCGCTGATAGGCCTGCTCCACCTACCCCAACCAAGTGAACATGAGACATAGGACGCAATGAAATCATGGCTAAATGTTACCTAAGAACCACATCGCGCTAAATAAACACGACAATCACAAAAATAAAGGAAAATACTACCACGATATAAATCCAGGGCTGCTGCCCCAAGGCAATTGCGGGTGGAAGCCAGCTTAATAAAGCTTCGGCGGCTTTTCCTAAAGTTGGATCGTTAGCAGGACCAGTAATGTAGGGTTTGAAAGGATACCCAGCTGCATTCATATAAGACCACAATGTGCCCACGATCATATAGCCACTTACCACTCCAAACAATAACCCTAATAAAAAGTCTTGGATTTTATCCCGCCGCCCCACAGCTTCAGATAACCGTGTTATTTTTGGTGACTGGTAGCCAAAAAACGCTAGTGAGGCAATAATAGCTGCACGCAACCAAAACTGTCCGGTAGAGCCTTTTACTATCATATCTTTGGTAAAAGGAAGTAAATTTTCAAGAATAGTGACAAAAGCCAATGCTAATATCACGCTGAAAATGACGAGTAATTCTTTGACCCAGCCGCGCATAGCTCCAATAACTGCAAACAATGCTACAAAGATATAAAACATAACCAGCAGGCTCACCATACTAAGTTCCTTTCTCGACGCTTCCAGCAGCTAGTCGCTTTAAAAGATGGCCTATCGATGCGGCTGCCTGGGGGCACGCCAAGGCGCCCATCGCTCGGCTCATTGCCTTCCGCTGGGATCGGTCGCTCATGAGATTTTGCACTACCGGTAGAAGTTTCATCGGTAAATCTGCATCTTTAATGACAATCGCCGCGCCGCGCTCCGCCATGTAACCAGCGTTGACTCGCTGGTATCTCCAGGCATATGGATAGGGCACCAGCACTGCCGGTAGGCTGAACAATGGGTATTCTCCCAATGTGGATGCCCCTGCCCGGGACAGCACCAGATCAGCTGAGGCTAAAGCTGCTCCCATCTCATCGTGCAAGTAAGAGAAAACATGGTACCGGCCGGTCAAACTTTCCGGTAGGTTTGATTTCGCTGTTTCGACTTCGGACCAATTAAATTCTCCACTTATGTGCACAACCTGCATATCTTTAAGCAATTCGGGTAATACTCCTAGTAATGCCCGGTTTATCGAGCGTGCGCCTTTGCTACCTCCAGAAACGAGTAAGACGGGCAGTTCCTCAGAAAGCCCCAATACCTGGTGGGCTGCCTCAATATTCCATTGGGTTAAGATTTGCCGGGTAGGGTACCCCGTAATGGTTGTGGCTGTGCTCTCGGGAAGGTGAGCGCGGGTCTCTGCTACAGTTACAGCGATATGATTGGCGAAGCGAGACAAGGTTTTTAAGGCTAACCCTGGTTCGATGTCCGGCACGTACAATAGAACCGGTGGGCGCCGCTTAGACCTCACCAGAAATCGGTTAGCAAAAGCCACCGGCACCGCCAGGTAACCACCAGTAAAAAGCATTACTTGCGGATTGAAGTCAAGGATCAGGCGTCGGGCTGCCAAGGTTCCTCGCGCCAGTTTCCAAAGATTTCCAGGCAAGGAGGTTACACCCACGCCATGAATACCAGCTGCCGGGATTTCTCGAAAGGGGATACCCGCTCTAGCTACCAATTTAGCCTCCAGACCCCTACGTCCGCCGACCCATAAAGTCTGCAATTCGTCGGGCGGTGAGCTCGTTTGATTTGCTGAAAGCAAGCGATCATCTTCGTTTTTCAGCCTCTCACTTCCGAGTTCTAGCGCCTGAAACACGGCTAGGGCGGGATACACGCCGCCGCCCGTCCCGCCAGCGCAGATCAACAACCGCATCGTATGCTCTCTCTTCCACTTCTTTGCTATGGGCAGACATACGGGAGATATTTAACAATATCCCAACCGCCGCCAGTGACACAACCAGATTCGAACCTCCGGCGCTGATAAAGGGCAAGGCATTACCGGCAAAAGGCACCAGGCCAACCAGCACCGCCATATTGATAAAAGCTTCTATGGCGATCCACAAGCTCAATCCAGCGGCCATCAACTTTCCTAAACCATCGGGTGCCCTTTGAGCAATCACAAGGCCCCGCCACAAAACCATCACATATAATAAAACCAGGCTAGACGCTCCAGCTATGCCTGTTTCTTCTCCCACAACTGCGAAAATACTATCCGTAGGAGGTACAGGCAAACCGGTTAATTTGGTATCTGCTCGACCGATGCCTACCCCGAACCAACCGCCCTTAACCAGGGCTTCTAAGGCTCTTGATAAGTGAGCCGGAGCAAGCGTCAGATCATTCAAACCAGCCAGATAAGCATCCACCCTTTCTCTTCCAGTTGGATGCACGCGAAATACGAGCCAACCAACCACCACACCCAATATAAGTAAGATAGCAATCTGGCGTAAATCACTGCCCGCCAGAAAAAATAAGATCCCACCCAGAATAAAAATGGTCGTGGCGGCGCTCAAATCAGGTTGCACCACAATCAAGCCGCCCAGAACTCCCAGGATCATCCCTAAGGGGATTAATCCAATATGTACGTCAGCTAGCTGGTCGCGCTTGGCGTACAACCATACCGAGAGATAAATCACAGTCATGAGTTTAGCCGCTTCGGATGGCTGCACAGATCCTCCAAAGATTGTGCGTGTCGCATTATTGATTACCTCGTTGATCACTAAAACAGCCACCAGGCCTGCAATGGTCAAACCCATAAGGGGTATCGCCCAAAATTCCCAACGATGATAATTTATGAAGACCAGGAAACTTGCTAGTAGAATCCCAACAACCATCCACATCAATTGCCGGTTAAACATATAATTCGGTGACTCGTGCAACACGACCAGCGAGTAATCTGTACTGGCTGAATAAACCATCACGAGGCCAAAGATAAGCAAAGTGATGACAACCAGCAACAAGGGCACATCGATTCCGATGCGCGCAGAACGCTTTCCAACTACTTTTTTCTGGGGTTTTCGACGGATCATTTCTCTACCAAGTGTCAAGGGAGTTCCATTACCCATTTTCTAAACGCCTCCCCGCGATCTTCAAAATCGCGAAATTCATCGAAACTCGTCCCACCAGGCGCCAACAAGACCACATCCCCTTCCGACACGATCTGGGCTGCACAATGGACTGCTTCTTGCAGACTGTTGCATTTCTCCACCGTGTAGGGTCGCTGCCCATCATCTTTTAGATCTTTGCCTCCGGAGGATTCCAATGTCAGGGCGATTTTCTCCGCCGCTTCTCCAAAGATTATCAAGTGGTCTACTCGTTGTTCAACCAGGAGGACGAATTCGTCCCAGGGTAAATTCTTATCTCTTCCGCCTGCCAGCAATATCAAGGGCTCATTAAAGGATCTCATCGCAGCAATGGCTCGCTCTGGCGCTGTCGCGATTGAATCGTTGTACCAGTCCGCCCCACCCCAAGATCGCACAAATTCCAGGCGATGAGACACCCCAGTGAAACCCGAAACCCCGGCTCGCATAGCCCATTCAGGCAATCTGGCAACGTAAGCGATCGCACAGGCAGCTAACACATTCAGTAAATTATGTTCACCACGCAATAGGATTTCCTGGCGATTGAACAGGCTGATCTCACCTCGGTCTCCATTTAAAATTAATTGGTCATCCCGCATAAATGTGCCACATAATCCATTCGACGGCTCTTCGATCCCAAACGAGATCACTTTACCTATAGCTTTTTCTGCCAGGCTCCAGGCCAGCGGGTCATCCCGCCCTAAAACAACCGCAGGAAGGCTACCATCACTCCCGACAGGCGTTTGGAATTCCAGGATACGAGTTTTCGCTGCGATGTATTTCTCCATAGTGCCATGCCGATCGAGATGGTTGGGTGTCAAGTTTAGAACAGCCGCTATTTGCGGCGAGCGAGTCATGATTTCCAGCTGAAAGCTGGACAATTCCATAACTGCCAGATCGTCACGACTCATCTCATCTACATGGTTTATTAATGGCGATCCTATGTTGCCACCGATCCAAACCTTAGCATAGGGGCTGGCAAAGAGCGACCCACGGACCGCTGCCTGCGCCACACGCCCAACCAGAGTGGTTGTGGTGGTTTTGCCGGCCGAACCGGTTATGCCTATTACCGGGCAAGGCGCTTGCTCCAAGAAGATCTGCGAATCGTTTGATAGCTGAACACCTCGGCTCCTAGCCTGTTCGAGTACAGGCAGAGAAAGAGGCACACCACCGGAAACGCAAATCAGCTCAACGCTATCCAACAAACTCACCGGATGCCCTCCCAAAACCCACTTTACGGGAAGATCTTTTAGAGACTCACGCGCTGGCTGCATTTCATTTTCCGTAAGCCGGTCGTTAAGTACCACCTGAGCGCCATGTTTAACCAGGTAACACGCCAGTGCAATCCCCTGACGGGCTGCTCCGATAATAACGACGTGTTTGCCATCCCAATTCGCCATGCTTCACACAACCGCTAATGCAACGCCGATCATAGCGAAGAGAAGGCTGATTAACCAGAATCTTTGCACAATCTGGGTCTCACTCCACCCAGATAGTTCAAAGTGGTAGTGTAGAGGAGCCATCTTGAATATTCGCCTGCCACCAGTTAATTTAAAGTATGCCACCTGCAAAATATCGCTTAAAACCTCACTTACCGGGATTATCGCAATCAGCGGCAATAAGCTCCACTGGCCGGTCATTAAAGCCACTACCCCCAGGGTAGCACCCAATGATAGCGAGCCGGTGTCTCCCATTATCAGATTCGCCGGATGAACGTTAAACCAAAGAAAGCCAAATACCGCGCCCACCAGCGTAAAGCAAAAACGAGCCAGGAAGATCTGTTTCTGGATTAAAGCTATCGCGCCGAAAGTAGCAAAAGCAGTTGCTGATATCAAGCCAGCCAGACCATCCATACCATCCGTGATATTGACAGCATTCGAAGTTGCTACGATAACGAACATAGCCACCGGGATATACCAAATCCCGATTTCAATCTCATCTTTGTAGCCAGGCAGGTACAATTGGGGTACCTCTAAGACGTAGTACAACCCAATTGCCACCACAAGGGCAAAGACCAGCTGTATGAGGAATTTAGTGCGCGCCCGCATGCCTTCCCCGCGTTGTCGGCGACCGCGCAACTTCTCCCAATCATCGCTGGCGCCCAGGAAAGCATAAGCCAGCATCACCCCTAAAGGTAACAGTACGGAGCGCCCTAATACGGTCAGTCCTAATAGCGAGCCTGCATTTAAAAGCGCAGTTATCAGTGCAACCGGCAGGACGATCATCACACCACCCATGGTAGGTGTACCCATCTTGTTAAAGTGCCGTTCCGGTAGTTCCACCCGGATCGAATCGCCCACCTTGAAGTGCAATAGCAGCCGCAGTAAGGGCGTACCCCAAATGACGGTGAGCATGAAGCTGAACCCTGCCAGAGCCAGGGCCATGGAGGCCTGTGTCATTCACGCCCCTCCAGGGCTGCCACAATTAAATCCATATTCATGCCACGCGAACCCTTTACCAGGACAACATCACCTTCACCCAAACGTTTTTGAAGGAATTCAATAGCCTGTTGATTGTTCCTCAATTCTGTGATCAAATTTCGCTTTAAACCAGCTCGTAATGCTGCTGTGGCGATCATCTTGCCTCGTTCTCCTATCGTGACCAGCTCGTCAGCCACTTCTGCTGCCCGCATGCCAACCATCTCATGTCCGTGGGACTCGTATCTTCCCAACTCCAACATGTCACCTAACACTGCAACTTTACGACCTTCCAACTCCTCCAACAGATTCAAGGCCGCCAACGTGGATTGTGGTGAGGCGTTGTAAGTGTCATCAAGGATCAAAGCCCCGCTCATCGACCGCACTGCCACCAATCGCAGCTGAGCATGACCTGAGCGTAAGCCGCCAAAGACCTCTTGCCAGGTAAGACCATCCATCAATCCAACGGCTGTAGCTCGTAAGGCGGTGTGTACGGAATGTCTTCCAATCAAGGGTACTCGCATATGAAAGACTTCATTACGATAATGCAAGCGGAAGCGGATTCCCTCCAGGCCCAATCCTTCCACACCATCGGCCCACAGATCAGCTTTCGGATCCAGACCATAATAAAACACCTTGGCGCGTGTTAGCTGCGACATTCGTCTGACCCGAGGGTCGTCATAATTGAGAATTGCCACTCCTTCAGGTGCAGGAGGCAGAGCTTGGACCAGTTCCGCCTTTCCTTTTGCAATGGCCTCTTGCGAACCAGCTCGTTCGGCGTGGACGATGCCAACATTGGTGATTACGCCGATGTGAGGCCGCGCCAGATCGCATAGAAAGGCGATCTCACCGGAGGTGTAAAACCCCATCTCTAGAATCGCCCTTTCGTGGGCTTCTTTCAACCTGAGTAGAGTGAGGGGCAGGCCAATCTCGTTATTTAGGTTACCCGGATTTTTTAATGTGCGATAACGCTGGCTTAATACTTCTGCCACTACTTCCTTGGTGGTGGATTTCCCTACACTTCCAGTGATACCTACCACCCGAAGATCAATTTTCCGGCGCCAAAAACGGGCAATTTGTTGTAAGGCATGCAGCGTGTTGGCGACTCTCAAACAGAATGGAGCATTACCTAGGTCTGCTAATTCATCCAGATGCCCATCACTTCGCAGGTCCACCACCGGGAAACGATCTGGGAGATCTCTTTGCACCAGCGCAATGATGGCTCCTCGATCTAAAGCTTCCTGGATGTAATCATGACCGTCCACATTCTCACCGGCAATAGCTACAAAAAGCGAGCCTGGGATTACCTGGCGGGAGTCGATGGTCGCTTCGTTGATTTCTTGACCAAACGATCCGGGCCTAATTCCGGTTAAAGCCTCCAAAATATCCGCCAGCATGAGCATCCAGGTTCATCCTTTTACTCAATACAAACAGCCTAAAATTCATGCCAAGTTTTGATTATTGACCCTCCAACAACCGCTGCCTGACTTTATCAGGAGGGATATTCAACAAAACGACTAAACGTTCTACCACTTCCCGGAAAACCGGTGCCGCTACCACCGAACCCCAAGGAGAACTGGTTGGTTTTTCCAACCATACGTATACCAGGAATTGAGGATCATCCACCGGTCCCCAGCCTACAAACGAAGCGTTGGTGGCATTGCTTGTATAACCAAAGGGTGTAGGGATTTCAGCAGTACCTGTCTTGCCTGCTACCCTATAACCCTCAATCAGCGCGTCTGACGACTCGATTTCGAGCGAGGAAGCGAGCATTTTTGTGATAGCGCGAGCGGTCTTGGGGGAGATCGGCATACCAGCAACTTGCGGTTGCGTATTATACTCCCGCCCTTTATCGATCATAGAACGGACAATTCGGGGGGTGACCATCTTCCCGTCATTTGCCAGAGCGGAAACCGCCATCACCATCTGAATTGGGGTAACTGAGACTCCTTGGCCAAACGCATTTGTTCCTAAATCGGCTTCGTACCAATCACCATCGCCAGGCAGTTTTAATCGACCAGGCACTTCCCCAGCCAAATCGACCCCGGTCAAATGCCCAATCCCGAAATCTTGCATATATTTGTAAAAAAAATTCGCGCCCGTTTTTGAAGCCACCCAAGCAAGACAAACATTTAAAGAATGTTGCAGACATCCTAGCATGTCTTGTGGTCCCCATGCACCTCCATCCCAGTTGTGGATAACTACTCCCCCGATCTCAAATACTCCGGTGTCTAAAAACGGAGTATCGGGCTTCACTGCCCCGCTATCCAATGCGGTTGCCATGGTCAACACTTTAAATACCGACCCAGGTTCATAGGATTGACTGACTGCCTTGTTAAACGGGGTGGGATTTTCAAAGATTTCGTTGTAATGCCAGTATTCATTCAAATCCAGCAAAGGAGTCGTAGCCATCCCCAAAATCTCGCCTGTTTGTGGATCCATAACCACGATTGTGCCCGCCTCTGCCCCGCTCTCCTTCAAAGCAGTTTGAAGGATGCTCTGAATTTCTGATTGAATTGCCCTGTCAATAGTCAATACCAGGCTGACTCCATCTGGGACTTTCGGGAGTTCCTCTACCCGGTTTGGATCAGCCGATATCCACAACGTTTGAGGTGTGCCCGCCAGCAGATCGTTGAACTTCTCTTCCACACCAAAATAGCCTTTGCCTTCTCGATTGACAAAACCGAGAATATTCGAAGCCAACTCTTTTTCAGGATAGCTGCGTTGTAAATGAGGGGTAAAGATCAACCCAGAAAGACTGGGTCGGTTCTTATCCTTCTGATCGCCATACGCAATATCCATTTCCTCTTTCAATTGCTCCAAGCGGGATTTTTTCTCCTCGCTTACAAAATCGGCAATCACGCGATAGATCGCTTTTTCAGAATACGGTTGGCTTACCGTGGCAAATACGTCATCATAATTAGATCCAACCACCGCGTTCATAGCCATGGCGATGGTGCTTGGATTTCTTACATCAGCAAGTTCTACCCCAACCTCATAGACCGTGATGTTACCTGCCAGGAGGTGTCCCCAACGGTCCAATATTTCTCCTCGAGGTGGCACGATCGTTTGCCAGCCTCCAGTATTTGCACTTCCACGGTCGCGAAAAACCTGGGCTTGTGGGCTCACTTGAATGCGTACCATTTGCACGATAATGAAGAACGCCATGGTAGAAAGCAATATGCCTAAAGTAAGGTAACGCCACGAATGTTCGCTTTTCATGGTTTTGCCTCCAGTAGAGGCGCGGCAGGTTCGAATACCCTCTCTCTGAGCCAATCCAACAGAGATTGGGTGTAATCGGAGGGAAGAGACGGATTGGATGGTAAAGCGAGACTTGGCGCTGGTTCAATGTTCACGGGTTGCCGGTCGGAATAACCCGGGACAATCAGATAGAGAACTTCGTCCCCAGTCTCCAGGGGATGAAAACCCAGCTCGCTAGCTCGTTTCCGCATCACCTCATCTGAGGTGATGTCAGCGAGTTGAGTCGATAAGTCTGCGTTTCCGCGTTTTATAATTTCGATTTGATAGCGCATACCTTGGATCGAGCGTCCAATTTCTGCCGTACGAGCCGATACACTTAGATAAATACCAGCCACCAGCGCTGCCAAGATCAATAGGACTAAGAACAAGCCGATCATTTGCAGCTGTTTTCGCCATGGAGCCTGAGTATAAACTTGTGTAAAACGTTGCACATCGTTCATAGCCATCTTATTCTTATTGAATTATGGGTTAAATGGATATCGCCTCTAAAATCAAGAAGAGGGTGAAATTCTTCGATGAACCTCTTTCTGAAAAATATGCAAGTGTCATGCCAAGGTCAGTGTGTTGGCAATTTCTCTACTACCCGTAAACGGGCGCTACGAGCACGAGGATTTTCTTGAATTTCTGTTTCAGCCGGTCGAATAGGACGGCGATTAAGCTCTTTGACTGTGGCTTGATGCCCACAGGTACATATTGGCTGTTTTGGCGGACAGATGCAATCACGGCTCTCTCGACGGAATACCTGTTTGACAATCCGGTCTTCTAGCGAATGGAAGGCGATTACCGCCAACCTTCCACCGGGCTTCAGAGCTTCGATAGCTTTAGGTAGCCCAGCCTCTAACGAATCCAACTCCTTGTTGACTGCGATTCGGAATGCTTGAAAGGTTCGGGTAGCTGGATGGATATCACGCTTGCCAGCCCTTACAACCCGGGCAACCACAACCGCTAGCTGTTTGGTGGAATGAATCGGACGGGCCTGTACGATCCCTCGCGCAATCCGACGAGAACTTCTTTCTTCTCCGTATCTGTACAGCAAGTTGGCTAGTTCGATTTCAGGCATTTTGTTTACCAGATCGTCGGCTGTCATTGGATTGTGGGGATCAAAACGCATATCCAGGGGTCCATCTTCTTGGAATGAAAAACCCCGTGTGGGTGTTTCTATCTGCATTGAAGATAAACCCAGGTCGAGCAAGATTCCGTCCACATCTTTCCAGCCAAGTGAATTTAACTGCTCATCGAGAGTGGTATAGGAAGCCTGAACAAGGAACACTCTTGAGCCAAAAGGTTTCAATCGTTCCCGCGCTAAGGATAAAGCCTGAGGGTCTAGGTCCAACCCCAATAAAAGGCCATCGGGCTCACTAGCTTTAAGAATTCCCCAGGCATGCCCACCCGCTCCTAACGTGCCGTCAACATAATAGCCTGCGCTGCGTGGGCGCAAAGTGTGAATAATTTCATGGTAAAGAACTGGTTGATGAGGGAGAGCTTCTCTCATGATCTGCCATTCACGCCTAAATCCCGGAGGGCGTATCGCCGGCGTGATAAAATTATTGGTCGGTTGATATATCGAGTGCTATAAAGCGCTGGGCATTGGCTCCGGCATCCTCTATCTGAGCCATCTGACCAGCCCATAATTCAGGTGACCATATTTCAAAATAATCTCCCACACCGACTACTACTGCCTCACTATCAAGACCGGCAGCTTCTCGGAGAAATTGTGGTATAAGAATACGACCTGCTTTATCTACACCGACTTGATCGGCTCCAGAGAAAATCAGGCGCTTCAACAAGCGAGCCGTTGGGTCAGTCATGCTGGTGTGGTTAATACGTTGATAAACCTGGTCGAAAGAAGGCACGGTTAGCACCATTAGATTCTGGTCAAAACCCAGAGTGATATACGCACCCTCAGCAGCCAACAACTCACGAAACCGGGCCGGGATAGTCAAGCGGCCTTTGTTGTCGATGGTATGCTGATACTGGCCCAGGAACATTTGTTCTAACCCATCCTTAAACAGGTAAACGCCGGAAGTACCGGCGTTCCACTTTCTCCCACTTTCTCCCACAATCATACACAGTATATCCGAAAATTATCTTTAATGCAAGTATTTTTCTCCAAATTTACCCAGTTCACAATTTTGTTAGGTCATATTCGAACCAAGGAGCAAGAATGTCATCGTTCCCATCTACTCGAAATTACGCTTCTTTATTTACTGGTGTCGACGTCAATATCCCCCTCCTGAATGGAAATCAAAAATCATATGTGAATCTTGACAACGCCGCCTCTACGCCTCCATTCAAAGTTGTTCAAGAGACCATAAACCACTTTCTCGATTACTATAGCAGTGTCCATCGTGGTACCGGCTTCAAGAGCCAGCTCTCTACTCATGCCTACGAAGAAACTCGCAAAACGGTTATGCGCTTTGTCGGCGCTGATCCGCATATACATACCTGCCTGTTTGGTAAGAACGCTACTGAAGCGATTAACAAGTTAGCTCACCGTTTTCCCTTTACGCCGGAAAGGAATATCGTGCTTACCAGTGGTATGGAGCACCATTCGAACGATTTACCCTGGCGTGCAGCAACCCAAACCGTTCATGTAAATTTGACGGACGATGGCCGTTTAGACGAGTCTGATTTCGACGCCAAACTTGATAAGTATGCTGATCGAGTTGCTTTAGTTTCCATCACCGGCGCGAGTAATGTTACTGGATACTTGAACCCCATCCACAATCTGGCAGAAAAAACGCATGGAGTAGGGGCACAAATTGCCGTGGATTGTGCTCAGCTCGCTCCCCATCGCAAAATTGACATGCGCCCTCTAAATGACCCCACCCATTTAGACTATGTGGCTATCTCAGCTCACAAACTCTATGCTCCCTTTGGCACCGGTGCCTTAATTGGACTGCGTGAGACCTTTGAGCACGGTGACCTCGATATGATGGGAGGCGGCACGGTCGAAATTGTCACGCTCAACGACGTGGTTTGGGCAGACCCACCTGAACGGGAAGAGGCCGGAAGCCCCAACACAGTAGGTGCGATCGCCCTTGCCGCAGCTATCAACCAGTTGGAAGCCATCGGCATGGAAAACGTTGTTTCACACGAAGCTGATCTCACTGCTTATACCCTCACGCTTTTGTCGACAGTCCCCGGCTTGCATCTCTACGGCGATGTTGATCCGCATCATGCCAAAGATCGCTTAGGTGTTATCCCTTTTAATTTGGCGAACCACTCTCACTTTCAGGTTGCAGCCATCCTGGGATATGAATATGGGATCGGTGTTCGTAGTGGTTGTTTCTGCGCCCATCCTTACATCCTTCACCTGCTTGGGCTTTCGCCAGACGAAGCTCAAACTGCACGCTCAAAGATAATCGCCGGTGACAAATCAGATATGCCTGGTATGGTGCGCGCCTCCTTCGGTTTATACAATACCAGGGGGGATGTCGAAACCCTGGTTGAGGCTCTCACCGCAATCACCCGCGGTGAATACCACCGCGAATATATCCAGGACCCTGCTTCCGGAGAATTTACACCTGTAGGTTGGAAGCCGGATTTTGATGTGTATTTCTCACTTAATAATAGCTACATCAAAAAGAACGATACTTAATTTAAATACCCCCCTAGTATTAACTTTTCCAGGGTTGTTACCGAAAACGACGCAAGACGGAACGCACTTGCCCTAGATAGCCAACCCCAAATAAATTCAAGTGGTTTAGCAGATGGTACAGATTGTATATCGGAAAGCGCTGTTGAAATCCCGCCTCAAGTGGACGAATTTCCTCATATGCTCGATAGAACGATTCCGGAAATGCGCCGAAGAGATTCGTCATCGCCAATTCAGCTTCCGCCCAACCATAATGAGCCGCTGGGTCGATTATGGCTGGTTCTCCCTTATCCCCTGTCGTAGCGTTTCCACTCCATAGATCTCCGTGTATGAGAGAGGCTGGCTGAACGGGTATGATCTCTTGAAGGCGAGCTGCCAGATTTTCGATCACATTCACCTCTACCTGGTTGAGTAGACCACGCTTGTTTGCCAGGTCTGCCTGAAAAATCAAGCGGTGCTTGCCAAAAAACGTATACCCGTCATCTGTCCAAAGGTTTACTTGGGGGGTGCTGCCAATATAATTATCGTGATGAAAACCAAATCGATCCATTGTGTGTTGGTGCAAAGCTGCCAGTTTCCGACCGAAATCAGGCCAGTATTCCTGCTGACGAGCAGCCGGTGCCAGGTCCTCCATAAGGATGAAACCTTCTCCCCACAAGTATGGCATCGGAACTCGCGGGCCATCTTGCACACTTAGCGCTTTCAAACCCTCCACCTCACGGGTGAACATATTCCCAGGGGAATTCGAGTTAGTTTTTAAAAAGAAAGTCTGTCCGAAAACGGTTTCCAGAACCATGCCATTATTAATACAACCGCCCCCAACCGGTTTTATGGATAGGATTTCGCTATATCCACCAACCTGGAGCCACTCACGAACTTCTTCAGGAATCATTTCGATAACCATCTTCTAATGCTTGTAACAAGCCTTTACAGGAGCGCTCCACTATAAGATAAACCCGCTCAAAGCCGTCAATATATCCGTAATAAGGATCTGGTACAGACTGGTTCGGTCCACTCATTGGATCGAATTCCCTTAAGAGATGGATTTTCTGGCGAGCTTCCTTGCTCGGCACTAGATCTATAAGATTGATGCGATTCGTATTATCCATCGCCACGATCAAATCAAATCGTTCGAAGTCCTCGGGTTGATATTGGCGAGCCCGGCCACTATATTCCAAACCGTGTGATGCCGCCACCCGTCGCATGCGTTTATCGGGTGGTTCGCCGATATGCCAATCGGAAGTACCTGCTGATTCAATTTGATATTTATGGTCTACCCCCGCCTCTTCCACCAGTTTTCTGAATAAACCCTCAGCCAAAGGACTGCGGACGATATTTCCGAGACAAACAAAACAAATACGGGTTCTTTCTGCCAAGCAAACCTCCAGCTATAGTTATTTATGGGTTCATTATCCTACCATATTAAGCAATAATGAATTGCTCTATGAACACCAGAGCAACGATAAAATCGCTCCGCCTGGCCTTGTATCAAAAATACGCAAATTATTAACATTAGGACTTACGCAGTTTGTGGGAGGATGGGGGTGTTTGGGCGGGAAACGCCCGTCCAAACACCCCCGATTTTCCCCTGAACTGCGTAACTACTAAACATAATCAAATGAAAAGGGGAATTGCATCGATCATCAGCCTGCACAGACTTCCACTCGTAGCTGAATTCTACGAGTACCTAAAGAATGTAAAATCCGGCCCGCCATAATAACACCGCGACCCACCAGGCTCACCAGTGGGTCGCGGTTTCGTCTTCATGAATCTGATTTTATTTGTCATTCTCCCGGTTAACCACATCCATTACCGCGATCGATGCGATGTTAACAATATCCCGCACTTCATCTCCGGTCTGAAGCACATGCACTGGTGCCCCCATGCCGAGCAGGATCGGGCCAATTGCCTGGGCATTTCCTAAACGAGCCAGTAACTTATAGGCAATGTTCGCAGCCTCCAGAGAGGGGAAGACCAACACGTTGGCATCTTTTACCGTGCTGAATGGGTAGCGCTCCTCCACAATCTCAGGTACCACGGCTGTATCAGCCTGCATTTCTCCATCTACTGCGAAGTCAGGGCACTTGCTTTTAATGATTTCTACTGCTCGGTGGACTTTCTCAGATAGAGGGTGTGGCGTACTCCCGAAGTTCGAAAAGGATAGTAGTGCCACGCGCGGCTCAAGACCCAGCTGCCGAGCGAAATCAGCCGAGAGACAGGCAATCTCAGCCAGATCTTCTGCGCTGGGATCAATATTTACGGTCGCATCGGTAAATAGATAGGTGCGATTTTCTACAATCATGATATAGACGCCTGCCGCACGTTTGGCTCCTGAATAGGTATGGTGAATTTGTAATGCCGGTCTGATGACCTCGGGGTAATCATAGGTCAGACCAGATACAAACGCATCAGCATCTCCCATCTTGACCATCATCGGGCCAAAAATATTCGGTTCACACACCAATTTATATGATTCTTTCAGGGCCACACCTTTCCGCTGCCTCATTTCGAAGAATCCCTTGGCATATTCTTCCAGTCGGTCGAAATGGGAGGGATTGACAATTTCCAATTCACTATCCAATCCCAGTGTCGCAAGCTTCGCTTCAATTATTTCCCGGCGTCCCAACAGGATCGGAATCCCGATCCCCTCCTCTTTCACCTGAACAGCAGCACGAATAATTTTTTGCTCCTCTCCTTCAGCAAAAACGATGTGCTTCCGGGTGGGAGAAGATTTAGCCTTGCTCATTATGAAATGGCGTACTTGTTGGCCCATACCTTGCCGGAAAGCCAGCTCTTGTTTATATTGGTCAATATCAACCTTTTTCCGGGCTACGCCCGTTTCTATGGCAGCTTTTGCCACCGCTGGCGATTCCCAAAGCAGAACTCGGGGGTCTAAGGGTTTCGGGAGGATGTAATCTTCGCTGAATTTCAAACTCTCTAATCCATATGCCCGCAAGACGCTGTCCGGTACATCTTCTTTTGTTAATCCAGCCAGGGCATACGCAGCCGCGATTTTCATCTCATCATTGATTGCGCGGGCACGCACATCCAACGCTCCCCGGAAGATAAAGGGGAACCCTAATACATTATTGACCTGGTTGGGGTAATCCGACCGTCCAGTCGCTACAATCGCATCCGGTCTAACTTCTTTGGCGAGTTCGTATTTGATTTCAGGGTCTGGATTGGCCATTGCAAAGATCAGGGGGCGTTCTGCCATGGTTTTTACCATTTCAGGTGTGAGCACATCCGCAACAGAGAGACCATAAAACACATCAGCCCCGCGCACGACATCTGCTAAGGTCTTCGCATCGGTTTCCTGGGCAAACCGTTCTTTATATTTGTTCATACCGTCCTTGCGGTCCTTCGAAACGACTCCACGGCTGTCCACCAGGAAGATGTTTTTTCTTTTCACTCCCAGCATAACTGCAAGTTCGGCACAGGAAATCGCCGAAGCTCCGGCGCCTGAGATCGCCACTTTAATCTCATCCAATCGCTTGTCGACCAGTTCGAGCGCATTGATCAATCCAGCACTCGATATAATGGCAGTCCCATGTTGGTCATCATGAAATACTGGAATATCCAGCATTTCCCTAAGAGTCTCCTCAATATAGAAGCACTCTGGAGCCTTGATATCTTCCAAATTGATACCCCCAAAGGTGGGCGAAATGGCTGCCACTACCCGGATGAGTTCATCCGGATCTTTGGTATCCACCTCAATATCAAAGACATCAATATCAGAAAACACTTTAAAAAGGACTCCTTTGCCTTCCATCACCGGTTTAGAAGCCAAAGCCCCACGATCACCTAAACCCAGTATGGCCGTTCCGTTCGAAACTACCGCCACCAAATTACCTTTGGAGGTGAATTCATAGGCCAATTCTTGATCTTTCTCCACCTCCAAGACAGGGAAAGCCACACCTGGTGAATAGGCCAATGACAGGTCACGTTGGGTTACTAGTGGTTTTGTGGGGTGAATTGATATCTTTCCGGGTTTACCTCCTAAACGGTGATATTCAAGTGCTTCATCCCGCATATCATTCATAACACACTCCTAATAAGATTATCTATAAATAGTTTTCGGAAGAAAGCTTTTCCGGAAACCTCCAAACCAGTAACTTTGGGGAATTATCCGGATCGTTCAACCATTGTGCATTTTCCCCGAGGAGAAGTCAAAACTTCTTGGATCTATAAACATTATACTCCCTTGATCACTTGAATCGTTTTTTATTCAATAGATTTTAAGCATAACCGAATGAAGTCAAACCTAGAACGAATAATAATGGTATGAGACGGTGAGTACTAGTGCACTTCACGTGGCTTAATTCGTTCATCCGCCTGGCTTGGTCATACTATCCTTTTCTTCGATTTCAATGACAATGAAAGCATTTAAAATTTTTCTTAACATAATCATAGATATAATGTATAATGAGTGTATATCTCTTGAATTAATATATTTTAATTTATCTGCTCAAGAGATCGTAAAAATATATCATTGGGCTTCCGCTACGACGGATTGAGTATAAACTACACGATGTTATTGTTTGAAGAATTAGGTCTTCAACCCGTCAATTATCTTATGCGTAAGCGAAAACACGATTAAAGCTACCCTCTCCACTGCTGTTGGTGCGTTGATGAGGAAGTACGTGAGGTTCGATCATCCAGTCTGTACCGAGCGTGCATACAAACAACAGCCCAACTAAGGCAGACATTGACACCGTGCCAATAGGTAGAATGATCAAAGATGAGCATAGGCGCGGTTACGGCCTCGATTATTAATCTCAGAGTAAATTTTTCATGGTGAGATCGTTTACTGCTATGGAGCAATTTGAACTCGTTTTCGGATCGAAAATCGGTGTATTCCTAATTATTTTACAGCAGTAAACCTTAATTTGGTAAATCTTTAACAGTTCGCATGTTTTAGATTCAGGTGGACAGGATTCTTGCCTACCTGTTCAATATAACCACCAAAACGATTTATCACTGAGATTGATAGCGAAATTCTCGCACAGTCGTAGCCTGGGGAGGTAAGGTTACGGCTGGTTTTTTTTAAGATTATGAATCAACGCATAACAGCAATTAAAATTCAAAAACGGAAACCCCAACGGGTCAGTATCTACTTGGATGGTGAATTCGCCTTTGGCCTGTCGCGCATTGTGGCTGGCTGGTTACATGTCGGCCAGGAATTAAGCGAAGAAAAAATCGCTTCATTACGAGACGAAGAGGAACGTGAAATTGCTTATCAACGCGCCTTGAAATTCATTAATTACCGGATGCGTACAGAACACGAAGTCATACAGAAATTGAGTGAGAACGGTTTTCCCGAGGATATCATCCAGTCAGCATTACAGCGCTTGCACCGCAGTGGTCTGGTTGACGATATAGCCTACGCGCGATTGTGGGTGGAGAATAGAGCCGATTTTCGCCCTCGCAGCCATCGAGCGCTTGCTTATGAACTCCGTCGTAAAGGTGTCTCAGATCAGGTGATCACCCAATCTCTAAAGGGCACTTTGCCAGATGAACAGCTGGCTTATCACGCAGGTTTAAAACAATCTGGCAAATTAAAGGATCTAGAAAGACCGGAATTTCGCCGTAAACTAAGCGGCTATCTGGCCCGCCGCGGTTTTCCTTATGAAATCATCTCAAGGATTGTAGATCGTATTTGGACAGAACAATATACCGATTAAAAACTTGAACAACAACGTTATTAATGAGGTAATCCAATGAACGCAGGTATGTGGTTAATTATCATTGCCATTGCTCTAGTTGTTGGAATAGCAATAGGCTTTCTGATAAGACAACTTCAACTTCTAAACGTTAAGAAAAGGCAACGTGAAGAAGCAGAAGATATCCTTACCATTGCTAAAAAAGAAGCTAGAGACCTGATCTTAAAGTCGAAAGATGAAGCCCTCGAATCCCGGGAAGGGGCAGACCTAGAGATCGCCCGCCGCCGCGCAGAATTGAATAGAGAAGAGGATCGGATTCAAAAAAGACGGGATGAAATCGATAATCGCGCCGAAAGGTTGGAAAGGCGCGAGCAAGCTCTTAACAAACGTCAAAGCGCCATCGATAAGCGCGCCAATGATTTAGAGAATACGCAAGCCCAAATAATGGGAGAGATGGAACGCATTTCTAATATGACTAGCGATGAAGCTCGCGAGGTCTTGCTCAGCGAAGTTGAAAAGGAAGCGCGCGCTGATATGGCTCGTGTCATCCGCCAGATCGAAACAGAAGCTCGCGGAGATGGGGAACGCCGCGCCCGAAAAATCATTGCCAGTGCTATTCAGCGGGTCGCCTCCGAGCACGTCTCCGAAGTAACCACCTCCTTTGTGCCTCTCCCCTCTGATGAAATGAAAGGTCGCATCATAGGCCGGAATGGGCGCAACATCCATGCCTTCGAACAAGCAGCCGGTGTCGATGTTATCGTTGACGATACCCCAGAAGCTATTACGATATCCTGTTTCGACACAGTGCGCCGGGAGGTCGCGGTGCGTTCCATGGCAAAACTGGTGATGGATGGTCGCATTCACCCAGCCCACATTGAAAAGATCGTAAAACGTGAGCGTGAAGAAGTGGAACGGATAATGGCTGAGTCTGGTGAGCAAGCTGTTTACGACGCAGGTGTGACCGGTTTACACCCCGAGGTTATAAAAATGCTTGGGCGCTTGAAGTTTCGCACATCCTATGGGCAAAACCAGTTGTCACACTCTGTCGAAACGGCTCAAATCGCCGGTGTGATCGCGGCCGAGTTAGGTGCAGACGTGGAAATCGCTAAGCTTTCTGCATTGCTCCATGACATCGGCAAAGCTATGGATCACAATATAGAAGGCACCCACGCACAAATTGGTGCCGAGTTTGCCAAGCGCTATGGTCTTCCAGAAAAAGTCGTCAATGCGGTTGCCTCACACCATCACGAAATAGAGCAGGAAAGCGTTGAGGCGATCATCGCTGAAGCTGCCGACGCTATCTCAGGCGCCCGGCCTGGAGCCAGGCGTGAAAGTTTGGAGCAATATATTAAAAGAGTCCGCGCCCTGGAAGAGATCGCCAACTCTTTTAAAGGTGTCAACCAGAGCTACGCCCTTCAAGCGGGGCGTGAAGTGCGCATTTTTGTTCGTCCTGAGGATATAGATGATCTAGAATCAATCCGCTTGGCGCGCGACATCGCCAAGCAGATCGAGGACACCATGCAATACCCGGGTCAGATAAAGGTCACTGTAATCCGCGAGACCCGCGCCGTTGATTATGCTAAATAGGAATTGATATTCCCGGTTAGAGCTACGCTGGGTGATCGGGTGTTCGGAGTACACCCAGGTACCCAGGCAAATCTTTTACCTGCGAAAGTCCTAAACTCAATAAAATCTCAAGATCTCCTGTCGGCTCTTCAGCAGCAGGAGATCTTCTTATCGAGATATATGTTGGTTTATTTTGTCGTTACACGCCCAATAAACCTACACACCTTTCTTCCTTTGATATTGGTGATTGTTAATTTGCACGGATGTTATTTTAAGAAAGGATTATACGATCTTTCTCTTCCTACTGTGGTTTCCGGTCCATGCCCACAGAGTAACCGGGTATCATCTGGCAAGGTTAAAACCTGCGTTCTAATACTCTTGATTAACGTATCAAAATCACCGCCAGGCAGGTCGGTTCGGCCAATGCTTCCCTGGAAGATCACGTCCCCACAAAAAAGTACCTTGGCTTTTTCGCAGTAGAACATCACGTGTCCGTTGGTATGGCCAGGGGCATGGCGCACTTCGAATTGGTTATTACCGAGATGCAAAATCTGTCCATGCTGTAAATCGATGCTTGGCTCAGGACCAGGATCAATGTGCATGCCAAAGAGTAAAGCGCCACCCTGAGCGTGCCAGAGTGGGTAATCATCTGGATGCAGCGCCACGGGTGTTGGCGGGCTGGATTCGTCAGCCACGCTGGCGGCACCTCCTAAATGATCGAAGTGAGCATGTGTCAACCAAATGTTCGTAATCCGCCAACCGCGCTTCTTTGCCCCTTCAACGATTAAATGCCCCTCATCAGCAGGATCGATTACTACCGCCTCTCCAGTATCCGCATCAGAGATCAAATAACTATTCGTCATAACCGGACCAAGCGTAAATGAAATGATTGTAAGCATATTAAAGTCGGTTTCTGAAATCTTTGAGGATTGACCAAAAAATCCGAGGCGTCCAACGATCGCAGGATCTATCACTCACTACCTGTTCCGAACCTGACCTGTAGAAGATTATCAGTTTGAGCTGCAGGTTTGACCAGCGCACTCGCCACACCCCAAAGGGCTTTCTTTGAAAAATTGTAGGGGTTATTATACCTGATGGATGTTTAAGTTCACATTCTAAGCACAGCCTTCACATTTATACAAAATAAAGCCACTACCTGAATTAATAGCTACATCCCCGCCTAGATGTGAATTGTGTGTTCCTTGGAATTCCAGTAAAATCATGCTACACTGGAAACGATTCCAAATTACATCGTGATGTAACCGGAGGCTGACAATGGTTCATTACCCACCTGAACCTTTTCGCATAAAAATGACGGAACCCATTCAGCTTATTGACCGTGCTGGACGGTTGCAGTCTCTGAAAAATGCAGGTTACAATGTGTTCGGCCTGAAATCTGAAGATATTTTTATAGATTTATTGACAGATTCCGGCACTGGAGCCATGAGCCACACACAATGGGCTGCAATAATGACAGGTGATGAGTCATACGCCGGCGCTCGCTCTTATTATCATTTGAGCGAAGTCATGCAAGAGATATTCGGCTTCCGGTATTTCGTCCCCACACATCAAGGTCGTGCTGCGGAGAATATTCTCAGTGCGGTATTGGTTAAACCAGGCCAATACGTACCTTCTAACATGCACTTTGATACCACCGATGCTAATATCCGCGCTCGCGGAGGTCAACCGGTCAATTTGGTGGTTGATGAAGCCTTCGATCCCCAAAATCGCCACCCTTTCAAGGGAAATATGGACCTGCATAAACTACGCGAGTTCATCCAACAAGTTGGCCAGGATAAGATTCCCTTGGGTATGGTCACTATCACCAACAATGCCGGTGGCGGCCAACCGGTTTCGTTAGAGAACTTGCGACATATTTCAGAAACATACCGGGAGTTCGGAATTCCTTTTTTCATAGACGCCTGCCGTTACGCAGAAAACGCATTTTTCATTAAACAGCGTGAACCAGGCAACGCAGACAAGTCTACCTTGGAAATCTCTCGTCAGATCTTTTCGCTGGCCGATGGAGCTAGCATGAGTGCCAAAAAAGATGCCATTGTCAATATAGGTGGATTCTTAGCAATGAACGATGAAGACCTCTTCCAGCAAGTCTGCAACGAACTCATCCTAAGAGAAGGTTTCCCTACCTATGGAGGCTTGGCTGGTCGAGATCTGGACGCTATTGCCGTAGGATTAAAAGAGGGTTTGGATGAGCATTATCTCTCCTACAGACTCGGGCAAACAGCTTATCTGGCCGAATGCCTGCTAGAGATAGGCATACCCATAATCGAGCCTCCGGGAGGACATGCGGTCTACCTGGACGCCGGAGGATTCTTTCCCCAGATCCCTCAGAGCGAATTTCCTGGGCAAGCTCTTGCGGTCGAACTTTATTTAGAAGGAAGTATCCGTGCCGTGGAGATCGGCTCGGTTATGTTTGCTTACCCCGATCCCGAAACTGGAGAGATGATTTACCCCAAAATGGAATTGGTTCGGCTCGCCATCCCTCGCCGCGTATATACCCAAAGCCATTTGGATTACGTCGTAGAAACCATGGCACGTATTGCTGCGCGCAAGGACAAGGTAAAGGGTTATAAATTCACCTATGTGACCCAGTTGCTCCGCCATTTTACGGCTCGTTTCGAGCCAATTTTATGAACTTTTCAGATAACCTGGGAAATTGGGCTCGATTGAACTGAAAATGTCGATTTGCTATAAAATTAAAAATTATGGGCATCAAAAGGAAAATAAACACCAAAAACGCTGATTCTCTGAATACCCTGCTGCACACCTGTGCGTGGTGTAAGAAAACCATCCCTCAAGACGCGGAAGTGTTCGCTTTTGGGGCTAAAGCCAATCCAGGCATAGACCTCTCGGATAACGAAGGTGAGTTTGTCTCTTTAACGCTGGCTTTAGCTAATAAAACGGTGGTTGCTTTGGTTACGGTAAAAGGATCCCCAAGCCGGGAGGCAGGTTACGATTTGATGTTTGTCACCTGTAGCCAGAAGTGTGCGCAAGACTTGAAAGACTCATTAGAATCAGAAAAAGGTCTTTTTGAAAACGCTCGTAAATCAAGCTCGTAATCAAAGGGGAAGGATCACGATCCAACAGAAGCTGCTGCTCGTCCTGGATGAACTTTTTGCTTATCTATATATCCTCACGCTTTGCAGCTTGCCACAATGCCTCCATCTCATCCAGGGAATAATCGGAAAGTTCTCGCCCTTCTCTCTGGGCAGCTGCCTCCAGATGAGTGAAACGTTTATAGAAGCGAGCGTTGGACTGACGTAGCGCGCTCTCGGCATCGATATCAAACCAGCGCGCCAGGTTGACCACCGCAAAGAATAGATCACCAATTTCAGCAGCCCTTTCATCTTGGGTAGCAGCGCTTCTGGTCTCCTCAAATTCTTCGGCGATTTTGTCGATGACTCCCTGCACATTTGGCCAATCAAAACCTACTCTGGCGACCCGTTTTTGGTAAGCTTGAGCTTGAGCTAAAGCCGGCAAGACCATTGCCACACCTTCGAGCAAACTTGCCCCTTGCTTGCCTTCCGCTTCTCGCTCAGCAACTTTCAACCGCTCCCAATTCAATAAGACTCCTTGTTTATCTGTGATCTTTACATTTCCAAAGACATGCGGGTGTCGATGAATAAGTTTTACATGGATATCCCGCAATACTTCGGTCATAGTGAATTCGCCATATTCACTGGCAATTTGAGCATGTAGCACAATTTGAAGCAGCAAGTCGCCCAATTCTTCCTGCAACGCGCTAGGATCATCCTCATCCAAAGCTGCTAAAACCTCATAAGTTTCTTCCAGAAGATGTTGCCGTAATGATTGATGGGTTTGTTCCCGATCCCATGGACAACCTTCCGGGGCGCGTAAGTGAGCAACAAGTTCTTGAAATGCCTCGAAGGAGGTGTTCTCTCCCAAAGGTGGTAGGTATAGCGCGGTTAATAATCCAATCTCTTGGCTGCGATCGATCATATACAAGGGCATTGATTCTACTCTGTAACCTGATGTTCCAGCCCCATGCACCAGCTTGACCGGATGTTCGTCGGGATAAACCGCCATAAGTGTCAGCTTGACCTCCGCAGCTACCTTTTGCGAATGGATTTGAGCGATCATTGCAGGTGCGCTGGGTGGAAAGGCTGGACAATGAGCGCGGGCTAATTCAAAAGCATCTACCACAGATGTACCCGGTAATGGATCGACTTGCAGGGCCGCGAAAGCCGCCTCTAAGAAACTGAGACCCTCGACTATACGCAATGGGATTCTTTCTTCTCCTGCTCGCCGGGCGATTTCAGGCGAGGTCGCTTCAGCCACGAAGGGATGTCCTGGCACTGCATAGACAACCCCTTCTGGTCGTTTCCCCAATTCAATCACTTGGTTGACGATGCGTTGATACACGTTTTCAAAAGACTCCCCATCTTCATAAAGATGATCAAAAGAATGCACCTCTAATTCGATGGGAAAACCTGCCACAGTTGGATGTTGGCGGGTTCGCAAGTATATTTCAGGAATTTTGTTGAGTAATTCCCAGGCTTGCCGGGTGAGTAATGCCGGATCACCGGGGCCAAGGCCAAGTATGGTAATACCAGAAACCGTATTATTTCTTGTGTCCATTGTGAAACTCGCTTTGGTCACCCTTCAATTAGTGTTGATCATGAAAAATAAACGCAGAGAATGCTGCCAACTTGGCATTAGCATCCTCCGCGTATTATAGATTCAATAGATTAAGCGTCTCTGGGAAAACAGGATCTGTGTTGCTGTGAGTAAAGCTCATGCCAACACAGATCTCTCCTCCTTTATTCATGCTTGGATTTAATCAGTAGCCTCAACTATCGCTTGGTGTAGGTTGGTGCTTTGCGAGCCCTTTTAAGACCTGGCTTTTTCCGCTCTTTAATGCGTTGATCCCGAGTTAAAACCCCGGCTTTACGCAATGTAGGTCTTAAATCCGGATTCATCTTCACAAAAGCCCGCGCCAAACCCAGCTGCACAGCATCGGTTTGACCAGTTACACCTCCCCCTCTGACAAACACCGATACATCATATTGAACTGGATTCTCACCGGTAACATTGAAAGGTACCAGGATCGTCTCCATGTCACCCAGTCGGGTGAAGTAATCCTTAAGCGTTTTTTCATTCACCATAAACTGGCCGGAACCAGCCATTAAACGCACACGCGCGGTACTTTCCTTCCGTCGACCAATGCCTTCATAATATTGAACTGCCATAATTTCTCCAATATTGATCTATTCTAACAGCTTGGGGTGCTGAGCTCCGTGAGAATGATCTGGCCCAGCGTAAATCTTAAGCTTCTTAATTAATTGCCTTCCCAACTTGTTATGCGGCAACATACCCCAGACTGCGCTCCGGATAACGCGTTCAGGATGTTTCTGGAGTTGGTTTCTTAATGTGATCTCCTTCAAGCCACTAGGATATCCGGTGTAATGATAATAGATCTTATCTTCAAGCTTGTTACCGGTCACCGTGATATGCCCGGCATTTACCACGATCACAAAATCGCCGATGTCGACCCCGGGCGTAAAGTCTGGTTTGTGTTTCCCCAATAATACGGTGGCTATCTGCGTAGCCAGACGACCTAGGTTTTTTCCATTAGCATCCACAAGATACCAATCCCTGGTAATTTCTGTAGATTTTGGATAATATGTTTTTTGCACAGTTATTTTCTCCGCAAATCACGCAGTTTTAAATACACCTGCAATATCTTTCTTATGCATCATTTTCCTTCTCGAAACCTTGTCGAGGCGATTTTACGAGGGATAAATCACCTCAAGGAGCAGTAAGCCTTGCGGCGGAGCAAGCCTTTCAAAAGGGATTGACTCTCGACCTCGCAGATAGTCCTTTACTTTCTCGGGTGTGACTTCCCCTTGCCCAACTTGTACAAATAAGGCTACCAGACGCCGGACCATATGGTACAGAAATGACCTCGCCGCGATCTCAAAAACCAATCCATCATTACTTTTATACCATTCCGCTTTAGTCACACTGCGAACAGTGTTGCCTCCGTCTTTCGGGGGCTTTCCAAATGCAGCAAAATCATACGTGCCGATAAAATGCTTAGCAGCCTGCTTCATAACAGTTATTTCGACTGCTGGCCACACCCGCCAGGCGTATCGTTCCTTCAAAGGCTGCCGAACTTCATCGCAAAACAACCGATATTGATACAGACGAGATAAAGCATCAAAGCGAGGCTGAAAGTCTGATTGCGCAGCCCTCACGATGCGAGCTACCACATCAGATGGCAGGTTGGCGTTCAGGGCTCGCTTCATTTCATCGGGAGAATGCCTCCAATCAAGGTCAAAAGCAATAACCTGACCACTGGCGTGCACTCCCCTATCTGTGCGTCCAGCTACTAGCAACCCTCTTCCTTGCCAGCCGATTTGTCTTAATGCCTGCTCCACTGTTCCTTGGACGGTTCGGGCTTTAGCCTGCCGTTGAAAACCAAGGAAATTGGTGCCATCGTATGCAAGGATAACCCGGTAACGTGCCATGTTCGTAGCGAAGAGCCTTCTTCTCGCTACTACAATAATCTACTCTTCAACCAACTCTATCAGCACCATCTCTGCTGCATCCCCAAGTCTTGGACCCATCTTTAGAATTCGGGTATAGCCACCATTGCGCTCCGCGTAACGTTGAGCGATGTCATCAAATAACTTCTGGACCACTAACGGATCTCCGATGCGAGCGGCAGCCAAACGACGTGCATGTACCATTTTGTCCTCACCAGCCTCATTGCCTCGTTTTGCCAGGGTGATCAGGCGTTCAGCTGGTCTGCGAACAAATTCAGCCTTCGCTCGGGTGGTACGAATTCGTTCATGAGTAAACAATTGTTTTATCAGAGTTCGACGGAGTGCTGCGCGTTGGTCTTTCCCGCGGCTTAGTTTGTGTCCTGCAACTTTATGTCTCATTTCTTGTCTACTCCACCTCGGCGATATCCTCATCCTCGAGGTAACCTTTTTCTTGCATTTTCGCGCGAAGCTCTTCTAAGCTTTTCTCACCGAAATTGCGGATGGACATAACTGCTTCATCACCCTTTTCCAATAACTCGAGCACCTCCCCCACGGTCGTAATACCCGTACGCTTGAGAGAATTGAACACCCTGACGGATAGATCCAAATTTTCGATTGGCGTCTCGATCATCTCACTGGTCAAACGGCTGCTCTCGACCTCCTCCTCGGCAATCGCAGCCAGAGATTCCTCACTGACCCCGGCCAAATGTCGCAGGTGATCGATCAGAATTTTTGCGCTGGTGCTCAGAGCTTCTTCTGGGCCAATAGTCCCATCGGTCCAGATCTCCATGATGAGTCTATCGTAATTAGTGCTTTGTCCAACTCGAGCCGACCCAACTTCCCAATTTACCCTTCTCACCGGGGTATAAATCGCGTCTACGGGGAGTTCACCAATTGGGAGACGCCCACCGCGATCATCTGCAGGTGAGTAACCGCGTCCACGTTCAACCGTCAATTCAAGTTCCAAATTGGCCTTGCTATCATCCACTGTAAAGAGAAAAAGATCAGGATTGACGATCTCCACCTCCGGCGGCGCGATGACATCCGCAGCAGTCACGACACCAGCTCCACGCACTTCCAAATGCATATGAGCTGTGTCCACATCATACAGTTTCATCCGTAGCTGCTTGATCTGCAACATCACCCTGATTACATCCTCGCGGACTCCAGGGATATCACTAAATTCATGTTGCACGTCAGCGATACGTATTGAGGTGACCGCTGCGCCTTCCAAAGAAGAATGCAAGACACGGCGCAGTGCGTTGCCAAGCGTTATGCCATAACCACGCTCAAGTGGCCCTATTACATACTTGCCATAATTGCGTGCTTCTGCCTCACGCTCAATTTTAGGCGTCACCATATTTATCAAACCGATCACGGTTCACCTCTTCTAAAATAAGTTCCACGAAAAGACCCTGTATACGTTCTATACGAAGTCTTTGGCGATATCTGTTCCAAAGATTATCGTGAGTAGAACTCAACGATGAGCTGTTCGTTTAAATTACCGTCAATTTCAGTGCGTTCCGGCAGGCGTACCACCATTCCCGCAAGGTTGCGCAGATCACGGCTTAGCCACTCCGGAACATTCCTTTCCTCCGCAATATCCGCCAGACTCTTGAAATAAGTTCCTTTGCGAGAGCCATCTCGTACAACAATTTGATCGCCTGAAGACATTAACATTGACGGGACGTCCGTACGGCGACCATTAACCATGAAATGCCCATGTGTCACCAATAGACGGGCTTGGGATCGGCTATCCGCAAATCCAAGCCGAAATACGACATTATCCAGACGTGACTCCAGAATTTGTAGTAAATTCAAACCAGTCAACCCCCGTCGCTTCAACGATACTTCGTAATATCGTCTGAATTGGCGTTCGAGGATGCCATAAATGCGGCGGGCTTTTTGCTTGGCCCGTAATTGGCGGTTATAGTCTGATTCTCGTCTGCGACGGAATTGCGAACTTTTACCATGCTGCCCAGGGGGATATCCCCGTCGTTCAAAGGCGCATTTTGGGGAAAAACAGCGCTCCCCTTTCAAAAACAACTTTTCTCCTTCTCGCCGGCATAATTTGCACACCGGCCCACGATACTTTGCCATTCAGTCTTCCCTCATTAGGTGATAGATTTAAACGCGGCGTTTCTTTGGTGGTCGGCATCCGTTATGCGGGACAGGGGTTTTATCTGTGATTGAGATCACTTTTAAACCCTCTGCCTGAACAGCACGAATGGCGGATTCTCGGCCGGGACCGGGGCCCTTTACGAAAATGTCTACTTCCTGAAGCCCCAATGCCATAGCCGCCTTGATGGCTTGTTCAGCCGCTAATCGGGCAGCAAAAGGTGTGCTTTTCCGTGAACCCTTAAATCCTACTGATCCAGCACTACCCCAGGTAACCGTATTGCCTTGATGGTCGGTTACTGTCACTATTGTGTTGTTGAAAGACGCGTTGATGTGCACCTGTCCAGATGACAATGTGCGTTTTGTTTTACGTGCGCCTGTGCGGCGCGAAGATCGTGTACCTCTGGCCATATAACCTCACTATTTCATGATTTCATGAATCTCACCTGCCGGACTGCCGCGAGGAGGGAAGGACTCCTATCCGGTTGGTTTGGTAATAGGAAAATCAATTATTTCTTTTTAGCGCCGCGACGCCGCCCTCGACCTGCAACTGTCTTCTTGGGACCCTTACGAGTGCGCGCGTTGGTACGGGTTCGCTGTCCGCGAACAGGCAGATTCCGGCGATGTCTCAGACCCCGGTAGCTGCCAATTTCGATTAAACGCTTGATGTGTAACTGCACCTCACGGCGCAGGTCACCCTCAACCTTATAATTTTGGTTGATGAATTCTCGCAATTGAGAAACCTCGGCATCCGTCAAATCTTTAATGCGGGTGTCAGCAGATACCTCCGTCGCCTTAAGTGCTTGCCTCGCCCGTGAAGGTCCGATCCCATAGATATAGGTTAAGCCGATTTCAACTCGCTTATTGCGTGGAAGATCAACTCCTTCGATACGTGCCATAATCGCTATCCTTGTCGTTGTTTATGCTTCGGGTTTTCGCAAATCACGTAGACTCTGCCTTTTCGCCTGACAATTTTGCATTTTGAGCAGCGCTTCTTCACAGAAGACGAAACTTTCATAACCATCACTCCTTCAAGTACTACGGCTATCTACACTAACCAAAAGTGCTATTATACCAAGCCTATTTGATATTACCAGGTTTATTTTATCCAAATTTATTTGATCAACCTCAAACTCATTTAATCTTTCGTGAGATTGACGTCAATCCCAGGAAGTCAAGATAAGCGGTCCTCCCTCGGTAACAGCAACACTATGTTCGAAGTGAGCGGTCAACGAACCATCCGCGGAGACTACAGTCCATTGATCGGCAAGCACTTTGGTTTTGTAGGTACCAATTAGAACCATCGGTTCTAAGGCAATAGTTAGACCAGCCCTGAGAACCATCCCTCGTCCACGCGCACCGAAGTTGGGTACATTGGGAGCTTCATGCATACGACGTCCCACACCATGTCCAGTATATTCTCTGGGGACCTGAAACCCATGCCCTTCCACATGTTCTTGGATCGCAGCAGAGATATCACCAACATGATTGCCGGGATGCATTTTTGAAATCCCAATATATAAAGCTTGTTCGGTAACCTCTAGCAAGGTATGGGCTTGTAGAGATATTTCGCCAACCCCCATGCTGAAGGCTGAGTCCGACACGAATCCATCTAATATGGTACCGCAATCAATTGATACGATGTCACCTTCTCGTAGTTTTCGCTTTCCCGGAATACCATGCACCAGTTCCTCATTGATGCTGATTGTAAGAGTAGCGGGAAATGGATAAGGCCCGGGATAATTCTTAAAAGCTGGGATACCACCATTTTTGAGAATTATTTCATCCGCCACTTCGTTAAGTTCTGCCGTTGTGACTCCTGGTTTTATCATCTCACGGACTGTTTTCAACGCCAGAACGTTAATACGACCGGATTCCTTCATGGCCTCGATCTCATGTTGACTCTTTATGACCACGCTACGTGCTGTCGCTCTCATCTCATCTCATCTTCTTAGTCAAGGCATTTAAAAGCTCTGAGGCTACTTCTTTTATCCCTTGGGTACCATTAATCTCGACCAACAGACCACGTTCTTTGTAATAATCAATCAACGGCTGGGTCTGTTTCAGGTAGACGTGAATGCGCCGTTTGACTGTCGCTTCTCTATCATCCTCCCTCTGGTATAGTTCAGAACCATCGTAATCACATTTTCCAGCGACTTTGGGGGGATTATATTTTTCGTGGAAGATATGCCCATTGGCTCGGCATGTCCAGCGCCCAGATAGGCGCTCAACCAACACTTCCTCCGGTACTTTGATATAAGGTACTGCATTCACCTGGCAATCAAAATCCTTTAGCATACCGGCGAGCGCATCCGCCTGAGTCGGGGTGCGCGGGAACCCATCCAGCAGCGCTCCTCGCCTGCAGTCAGGGCGTGCTAACCGTTCACGGATCATCGATATGGTGACATCATCCGGCACTAATTCACCTTTGTTGATAAACTCTTCGGCTTTTTTTCCAAGCTCGGTCTTATTCTTCAAATTCTCTCTAAAAATATCTCCAGATGAGATATGCGGTAAATCTAACTCTTTAGAGATAACTTGAGCCTGGGTTCCTTTTCCTGCTCCGGGGGGACCAAGCAAAACTATGTAAGTTCTCACGACGATCTCCACTAACGGACTAACAAAGCCTCATCATAACCGTGTAACTTGAGTTCAGCCTCGATCGTAAAGAAGGTATCTCGCACTACCCCAACCACGATCAACAGCCCAGCCGAAGACACCAACAGAAGTCCTGTGTTTTGCCCAAATGGTATGACCAAGCCGATCAACCAGGGTAATATCGCCACTACTCCCAAGAAGAATGCGCCAGGTAATGTTATGCGGCGGAGCACTTTGCTTAAGTACTTTTGAGTTGGTGCACCGCGGCTGACACCCGGTATTTGAGCGCCGACTCTCTTTAAATTCTCACCATAATTCTGCTGGGAAAATAGAACATCTGTATAAAAGAAAGTAAAACCGGCCACAAAAAGAAAATATATGATCCAGTAAGTATTACTGCTACCATCAAAAGTCGCTTGTATGCTGGTTGATATGCTCTTAACAAATCCAATTTGCGATTGAGTGAAGAAGCTAGCCACAATTGCTGGAAATGTCAACAATGACTGGGCGAAGATCAAGGGGATCATGCCTGCCAGGTTGACTCGCAACGGTAAGGTTCCTTTCACCGGCATTGACATCCTGTTGCCTACCCTGCGACCTGGATACATGACCGGTACATTTCGCTGACCCTGTTGGACATATACAATCGCGAAGATTGTTAATGTTGTAAACAGGAGTAAGAACACCATGCCACTTACTCGATGCTGTTGATCTGCCAGCAAACGACTGATGTTGACAGGAACCCGAGAAACGATGCCAGCGAAAATGATTAATGAGAGGCCCTGGTTGCGGATGCCATATTCCGAAATTAGCTCACCTAACCATATGGCAAACATGGTGCCGGCTGTCATACTGATGATGATTGTTATTGATGGCAACAGGTTGGCGCCACTGAATCCAAAGTTCTTCAGGATTGGAGTACCTCCCGAAAAGGAATTAAAAATGTTAATTTGACCGATGGCATTGAGGGCTGCCATCGGCACCGACAAGATATAAGTCCACTTTTCCATCCATTTCTGTCCCTGACGGGGGTCCTCTTCCATACGCCGTTGCAGGGAGGGAATGATCGGTACCAGCAGTTGCAAGATAATCTGGGCCGTAATATATGGATAGACGCCCATCGCGAGCACAGAGAAGTTCGAAACGGTGCCCCCCGAGAGCAAATCTAACAGGTTCACAAAGGTTCCAGCTGCTCCCCCGCCAGCTAACAACTGGCTGATCGCCTGACGGTTCACCCCAGGTACGGGTACATGAGCTGCTAAGCGATATAGAGCCAGCAAGCCCACCGTGATTAACAACTTACGCCGAATGTCTTGGGCTGACCACAAATAACGCCATGCTGACCGCTTCATCATTTGGCTCCTTACTCGCTAGCTTTAAGCGGTAATAACTCCACACTTCCACCAGCAGCTTCAACTTTCTCACGTGCCCCCCTCGAAACTCGGTGGACGCGTAAATTTAGGGCGACCTTCAGGTTGCCCTGTCCCAGAAGAACAACCGGCTTGCGGGTATCACCGAGGATGCGTGCTTCCACCAAGGCCTCCGGGGTAATGAGACTATCTGCTTGAAAACCTTTGAGCTGCTCCAGGTTGATTTCATGGTATTCGACTCGATTGATTGGGGTAAATCCTTTACCACGCACAAATGGTAAACGCCGGAAAAACGGCAAATTACCACCCTGATGGTAGAGTTTCGGCCCACCACCAGCGCGAGCGCCCTGACCTTTGGTGCCTCGACCTGCGGTTTTCCCCTGCCCAGCGGCAATACCGCGACCTACCCGCTTGCGGCGCTTCTTAGACCCTTCATTCGGTTTAAGGTCATGCAATTTCATCATTCACCTTTATTCATCAATTTGAACAAGATGGGACACTTTATCCACCATGCCACGCAAAGCAGGACTGTCGAGGTGTTCTACGGTCTGGTGCATCCTGTGAAGACCCAAGGCTCGAACAGTATCTTTCTGTTTTTTAGAGTAGCCAATTGGGCTTCTAGTCAACGTGATGCGTAGCAATTTTTCCTTAGGTTGCTCTTTTTTCTTTCTGGCCATTACTTCTTCCTCCGCTCCCAGAATGGCATCACATCTTTAAGCGATTTCCCACGCAAGGCCGCTACATCTTTTGGTGATCTGAGCTGGTCTAAGGCATCCATCGTGGCGTAGACGACATTCAACACATTGTTGCTACCTAACGATTTTGTCAAGATATCTGAGATTCCCGCGGCTTCCAGGACTGCTCTTACCCCACCACCTGCAATCACACCGGTGCCTGGCGAAGCTGGCTTTAGCAGCACCTTGGCTCCCGATATTTCTCCGATTACTTGGTGCGGAATGGTAGACCCGAAAACTACGATACGGTGCATGCTACGTCGGGCGAGTTCTGAAGCTTTCCTCATGGCATCTGGCACCGAATTTGCTTTTCCGATGCCCACACCCACGCTCCCGCGGTTATCACCGGTTACAACCGTCACCCTGAAAGAGAAACGACGCCCACCTTTAACCACTTTGGCAACCCGGGAAATTGCGATGACTCGCTCGTCCAGTTCCTGTTCAAATTCTGAAGCTGAATAATCAGACATAATCCTCTCCTAAATTGGGTAGCTAAAACTCAAGACCTTCCTCCCGAGCTGCATCGGCTAAGGCTTTAACTCGCCCAATGTATCGGTATCCTCCTCGGTCAAATACAACCTCGCGAATGTTTTTCGCCTTGGCGCGATCCGCGATAACTTGACCCACCAGACGAGCCTGTTCGGTTTTATTTTTCCCTTTCAACTTAGGCTTTAATTCCTTGTCCACGCTAGAAGCTGATACTAAGGTGTGTCCAGCTTGATCGTCAATCACTTGCACATAGATTTCCGTTAAACTTCGGAAAACATTCAAGCGCGGTCGTCCTGGTGTTCCCTCGACGCGCTTCCGCACACGGGTATGTCGGCTCAAGCGCATAGAAGATCGAGATTTTGTTTTCGCCATTTTATTACACCTTACCAGCCTTACCCGCCTTTCGACGGATCCTCTCATCCAGATATTTGATACCCTTACCTTTGTAAGGCTCCGGCGGTCTTATTTTGCGGATATCAGCGGCCACCTGACCTACCACCTGTTTATCATACCCCGACACTTTGATCTGGCGAGTTCTGGCATCCACCTCGAAGCTAATTCCAGCAGGTGGTTCGACCATGACAGTGTGAGAGAACCCCACGTTAAGTACCAATGTCTCCCCAGATAACTCCGCACGATAGCCAACACCATTGATTTCTAAAATCTTCTCAAAGCCATTGCTCACCCCAACGACCATATTATTGATCAAAGCTCGGGTCATACCATGTAACGCCCGATGGGTGCTTTCATCTGTGGGTCGCTCTACTGTGACGACCTGTTCCTTCATTGAGATTTTCATAGAAGCCGGGAAGGTGTGCTCTAATTCACCTTTGGGTCCTTTGACCCTTACGTGTGAGCCTCTAATCTTTACATCCACACCTGTTGGCACAACTACCGGCATACGTCCGATTCGTGACACGTTTCTTACCTCCTACAGATCGCAACTCAGATCGGCAATCTAAGAATAACTTGCTACCATACTTTACAGATAATCTCGCCTCCCACACCTAATTGCCGGGCGCGTTGACCTGTCATCACGCCTTTAGGAGTGGTAAGAATTGCAATACCCATTCCGGATAAAACCCAGGGAATATCTCGCTTTCCAGCATATACTCGACGCCCAGGGTGACTCACTCGCTCAAGTCCGACGATCACTGAGCGGCGTTGTCGCCGTTCACCTATGTATTTCAGGCGAATTCGCAGAAATCGGTGGCCTGATCTTTCACCATCCACAACTTCATAGCTGATGACGAAGCCTTCTTCCTTGAGAATCTTAGCAATCGACTCCTTCATCTTGGAATTAGGCATCGCTACCAATGTATGCCCTGCAATCAGCGCATTTCGGATGCGAGTCAACATATCAGCAATTGGATCGTTTACACTCATTCTCTCAACCTCCGCCCGGCTACCAGGATGACTTAGCTACACCGGGGATTTTGCCTTCTAGCGCAAACTCACGGAAGCAGATTCGGCATAATCCAAAACGGCGAATGTAACCACGTGGCCTTCCACAACGCTTACAGCGATTTCTCACACGCGTCGGATACTTCCGGCGCTCCTCCCGAATGATCATGGATTTTTTTGCCATCGATTAACCTTCCTTCCTAAAAGGCATGCCTAACATGGTCAGTAGTGCGAGTCCCTCTTCATCGGTGCGTGCGGTTGTTACAATCGTAACTTCCATACCGCGCACCTTATCGATCTTGTCGTAATTTATTTCTGGAAATACCAGTTGCTCTCGCAATCCCAGGGTGTAATTACCACGCCCGTCAAAAGAATTGGCGGATATACCTCTAAAGTCACGCATCCGGGGTAAGGCAACATTCACTAACCTATCATAAAAGGACCACATGCGCTCGCCGCGTAAGGTAACTTTTACCCCGATTGCCCTTCCCTCACGCAACTTGAAGTTAGCGATACTTTTACGAGATTTGGTCACTATTGGCTTTTGTCCGGTGACTATGGTCATATCTTCTACCGCAGCATCCAAAGCTTTAGCATTATCGAGCGCTTCTCCAACGCCGATATTTACCACAATTTTCTTTATATTCGGCACTTCCATCACATTATCCAAACCTAATGATCGGGACAACGCCGGGATAATCTCTTTCTGGTAACGCTCCTTTAAATAGTGGGACATCTGTCAACTCCTAACCAGCTATCGATCGATAAGGGATCCGCAATTCTTACAAACCCGCACAGGTTCACCATCCTCCCGTTGGACCCTCACCCGGGTGGGTTCACCACAACTTGGACATACCAGCATAACATTTGAAATGTGGATCGATCCTTCGAACTCAATAATTCCAGGTGCTACGGTTTGACCTTGAGCCTGAACCTGGCTCTGGTGTTTCTTTCGCATATTGACACCTTGAACCACAATCCGGTCGGCCTTCGGTAAAACTTTAATCACTTCTCCACGCTTGCCCTTATCTTCTAAGCGACCGCTAATCACTTCAATCGTATCGCCTTTTTTTATCTTTCTCACAGCCTTCACTCCTAAAATCAATTCTCTAAAGCACTTCAGGTGCCAGGGAGACGATTTTCATAAAACCTTTTTCCCGTAATTCTCGGGCTACGGGCCCAAAAATGCGCGTTCCTCGTGGGTTACGCCCGTCTGTGTCAAGGATTACCGCAGCGTTATCGTCAAATTTGATGTAGGAACCATCATCACGCCGCCACTCCTTCGCACAACGCACAATTACAGCTCGTACGATGTCACTTTTTTTTACAGAGCCTTGTGGTGTAGCAGCTTTAACGGTCGCCACAACTACATCCCCTACCCTACCGTAACGGCGAGAGGATCCACCCAGCACATGGATAACGAGCAGCTCGCGAGCTCCTGTATTGTCAGCAACTTTCAAGCGACTCTCTTGCTGAATCATGTTTCAGCCTCCAACTCAGGTTCACCTGCGGTTTCATCCCTCCGTAAGATATTCTCTACTACCCAACGCTTGTGGCGAGATATGGGACGGCTTTCTACAATTACTACTCTGTCCCCAACTTGGCAGCCGATCTCATCATGAGCCATAACGCGTTTATAGCTGTACACAACTTTTTGGTAGAGGGGGTGGCGAAAGGTCCTGCTAATCTCAACAACCACAGTTTTATCCATTTTATCGCTGGTCACAACCCCAGTTATTCGGCGCCGTTCGTTCATGATTCACCTTCTATCTCGTACATCAACTCTCGCTCGTTACGCACGGTCAATAAACGCGCTATCGTTTGCCGGGTATATCGAATGCGGGTATAGTCCGTCAGTTCACCGGTAGCCAGCTGAAAACGCAAGTTCATCAGTTCCTCTCTTGCGTCTATCAGTCGTGCATTGATTTCAGCAGTAGATAAATCTCGAACTTCTGATATCTTCATGACTCTGCTCCGATTGCATCATAACGAGCTACGACTTTGGTTTTGATAGATAGTTTGTACGATGCTAAGCGTAAGGCTTCTTTTGCCACGTCATCGGGCAATCCGCCCCCCACTTCAAACATGATACGTCCCGGTTTCACTACTGCCACCCAATATTCTACGTTACCTTTGCCCTTCCCCATCCGGGTTTCAGCAGGTTTCTGCGTAACGGGTTTGTCAGGGAATATTCGTATCCAAATTTTTCCGCGTCGTTTGATTGCACGCACGATGGCGCGACGAGCGGCTTCGATCTGTCGTGCAGATATCCAACCGGGTTCCAGAGCCTGTAAGCCATAATCACCGAAATGTACTTCTACGCCTCGTCTGGCTTTACCTTTCATGCGACCGCGCATCTGCTTGCGGTATTTGACACGTTTTGGCATCAACATAACAATAACCTCTCTGGTTCAATTTGCCACTGCAGTTGCGACCGAACTCATCCCTTTTTGCAACTCGCAGGCGTACAAATCACTCGCTGATGTATACACCTTCGGTAGCTTCAGCAGTTTCTTCTATTTCAGGCAGCACATCACCTTTATAAATCCAAACTTTAACGCCGATTCGACCGTAAGTCGTCAGTGCTTCCGCTTTTGAAAAATCAATATCAGCCCGTAAGGTCTGGCGAGGCACTCTGCCCTCCCTCATATTCACTGAGCGAGCCATATCAGCACCGCTCAGTCGCCCAGCGACCTCAACTCGCACACCTTGAGCCCCTTGTCGCATGGCTTGCTGAATAGATCGTTTCATAGCTCTCGAATAACTGATGCGCCGCTCAAGCTGCTCAGCGATGTTATGCGCCACTAAATAGGCGTCCATATCTGGATTTTTGATTTCTTTAACATCCAGATCGATTTTCTTGCCGATCAAAGATTCCAGGTTCGCACGTAATTTCTTTACGTTTTCACCTTTACGCCCAATTAAAACGCCTGGTTTCGCAGTGTAAACGGTTATCTTCACCTTTCCTGGGAATCGTTCGATTTCGATTCGGGATACACCAGCTCGAGGAGATTCGTTACGAATTAAGCCGCGAATCTCAAAATCCTGGTGTAACTGTTCGACATAATTATCGCCTTCTGCGTACCAGCGTCCCTCCCAAGTTTTATTAATCTTCAGACGAAAACCGATCGGATGAACTTTCCGTCCCATATCTTCTCCTTTAGAGTGAAATGTCCAATAGCTTCATTGATCATCCCATGCTCCTGATAATCCCTTTTGATCCTAAACCTCGCGTTCTCGTAAAACGACCGTGACGTGAGAGCTGCGTTTTAAAATCGGTTTGAATCGCCCGCGCGCCCCAAACCTTCGCCAGCGACGCGTGGGTGCTTGGTCAGCACGGATTTGATAAACGTATAAATCCTCACGGCTCACACCAAAATTTTCCTCAGCGTTTGCCATCGCTGAGACCAAGGCTTTTGAGACTGGCCGCGCAGCTCGGTTAGGCGTGAATTTCAAAATGTCGAGCGCTTCTAGCACGTCTTTGCCGCGCACCAGATCGATAACCAGGCGGACTTTTTGTGGCGAAATTGATACATAACGAGCATAGGAGCGAATGTCATCTGCCATGACCTACCTCCTGATCTTCTTCTCAGCCAGATGGCCACGGAAAGTACGTGTTGGTGCAAATTCGCCCAAGCGGTGCCCGACCATATTTTCTGTAATGTAAATGGGTACATGGCGCCGTCCATCATGAACTGCTATCGTATGGCCTACCATTTGTGGGAAGATAGTACTAGCCCGGCTCCAGGTCCGGATGACTTTTTTCTCACCGCGTTCGTTCATGGTTTCAATTTTCTTTAATAGTTTCGGGGCTATGAATGGCCCTTTTTTCAACGATCGACCCATGATTTTTTCTCCGTAATCATCATCGGTTGCATATCACTGCCATACCGTCTGACTACCGCCGCTTCTTGCCTCGATGGCGGATGATATATTTTTCAGTCTTCTTATTACGCCGTGTCTTCTTCCCCAAAGTGGGTTTACCCCAGGGGCTTTTCGGACCAGGTAAACCGATCGGTTGGCGACCCTCACCGCCGCCATGGGGATGATCACGAGGCGACATCGCTGAGCCGCGCACAGTTGGGCGGATGCCCAAATGTCGCTTACGCCCTGCTTTTCCCAGCTTGATATTGCTATTATCCAGATTTCCAACCTGGCCAATTGTGGCGTAGCATGCTTGTCGGACCAATCTTACCTCTCCCGATGGGAGCCGAATCTGGGCATAATCGCCCTCTTTCGCAAGGATTTGGGCAGAGCCACCCGCTGCTCGTACCAATTGACCGCCTTTACCCTCTTTCATCTCCACATTGTGTACCATGGTACCAACCGGGATACTTGCGATTGGCAGACTGTTGCCGGCACGAATTTCAGCCTGCAAACCTGCCATAACTACATCATCTACCTTTAAATCCAATGGCGCGATGATGTATCGCTTTTCACCATCGACGTAGTGCAGCAGCGCCAATCGAGCAGAGCGATTAGGATCATATTCTATGGTCGCCACCCTGGCCGGGATATCGCGCTTATCGCGCTTGAAATCCACCAAGCGGATATGCTGCCTATGGCCTCCCCCCCGGTGACGAACAGTTACCCTTCCATATACGTTCCTGCCACCCTGTTTTCTTTTCGGTACCAACAAGGAACGTTCGGGCTTTGCATTGGTGATTTCTTCGAAAGTATGGCCCGTCATCCCGCGTCGGCTCGGGGTTACTGGTTTGTATTTCTTTACTGGCATTAGCGCACCCCTTCAAATGCTTCTATACGATCACCCGGTGCCAGGGTAACAATTGCTTTCTTATATTCACTGCGTCGTACCAAAACGCGCCGGCTTCGCCATCGACGGCTTCGTTTGGCTGGTACATTGATCACGTTGACCCTCAGGACATCCACATCGAAAAGGGTTTCCACCGCGTCTTTAATCAATCCTTTGGTCGCCTCCGAAGAAACCTCAAAGGCGTACTGGTTGAGATCACCGCTCTGGTAATTCGATTTCTCCGTAATTATTGGGCGGCGAAGCACATCATGAATAGTTGCCATGACTACCTCTCTATCAGCCTAGGTACGATTTGATAACATCTAAGGCCGAGACCGGTATGATGACCTTATCATATCCAATCAAATCGCGAATGTTGAGATAATTTGCCATCAGCATCTTTGTACCGGGCAAATTGTTGATCGATCGCCTGATAAGGTCATAAGTCTCATCTTTTTCTGAAACCAGGATTAGCACACTTGCGTCTCCAACCAGGCTATTTAACGCCTCAACCATAATGCGAGTCTTGGGTTCCGAGATCGATAATTCATCTAATACCAGAATATCGTGACCAGCAGCTTTCACTGATAGGGCCGATCGCAAAGCAGCCCGTCGCATTTTGCGAGGCATCTGTTTGGTATAAGCGCGTGGCTTTGGGGTGTGTACTTTGCCACCTCCAACCCATTGCGCTGCTCGAATTGAACCTTGCCGTGCCCGTCCAGTTCCCTTTTGTCGCCAAGGTTTTCTTCCGCCCCCAGAAACATCACTGCGCCCTTTGGTACTATGTGTTCCTAATCTGGCATTTGCTATTTGGCGGACGTAGGCTTGATGCATCAAATCAGCGTTGACCGGCACCTCAAAAATTTCCGCCGGTAAATTCAGCGAGCGAACCTTTTTCCCTTGCATATTTACGACATTCACTTTCATAATCGCTCAGCTCCATCTACTCTTTTCGGGCTTCCTTAATCATCACCAAACTGCCTTTAGGACCGGGGACAGCTCCGCGTACTGCTAACAGATTGCGTTCTGGATCAACCAAAACGACGTTTAAGTTCTGTACCGTTACGCGCTCGAATCCCATATGCCCGGGTCCACGAGAGCCTTTGAATACACGCCCGGGAGTGGTAGTCGAACCATGGGAACCGGGGGCGCGCCAGCGGTCTGACTGGCCGTGTGTTTTTGGACCACCCGAAAATCCGTAGCGTTTCACAGCTCCCTGAAAACCTTTTCCTTTACTTGTACCAACAACGTCCACCAGTTCACCCACAGCGAATGCCTGGTTGACGGTCAGCGTGTCCCCCTCTTTAACCTGGGGATCTTTAATTCGAAATTCCCGCAAGTAGCGCAACGGAGGTAGACTGTTCCGCCTGAGATGGCCCAATCTACCACCAGTCAAGCGTCCAGGTTTCACCTCTTCAAAACCGAGTTGTACTGCAGAAAACCCATCTTTCTCAAGATTTCGTATTTGAGTGACATAACAAGGCCCAGCTTCAATCAATGTGACCGGAATGGCGGCACCGGTATCATCATCGAAAATCTGGGTCATGCCGATTTTCTTTCCAATTAGCCCTTTCAACATTTCCTTTTTCTCCTGATTTCCATAGATAATTCGGGACTGTCAGCTTGGGCTATGCTGCATCATCCCTACCGGCAACGCAGTCAGCTATCCTGTCGAGGTTTTTTAGTATTTTTTTCGTCCACGTGCAGGATCGCGCTTACATTGCTTGATGCGTAGTTGCGCTTCTAAGTTTGATCAAACAAACTTTAAGGAAAAATAACTTACGCTGTGATTTCTCCTAAATCTTTATTTCAATATCGACACCTGCTGGTAGATTCAACCTCATCAGCATATCGATAGTCTTCGAATCGGGATCTAAAACGTCAATTAAACGATTATGAGTGCGAATCTCAAAGTGCTCGTGGGAATCCTTATCAATGAATGTTGAGCGTCGAACGGTGAAGCGTTCTATTTTGGTGGGTAAAGGCACTGGCCCAACCACCCTTGCGCCCGTGCGTTCTGCCGTTTCAACAATCCGTTTGGCAGATTGATCTAAAACACGGTGGTCGTACGCCTTAAGACGAATGCGAATTTTTTGCTTGGCCATATTCCACCTATTCCAAAATCTTAGTGATCACGCCCGCGCCCACCGTCAGGCCGCCTTCCCGGATGGCGAACTTGGAACCCTGCTCCAGGGCTACCGGCACGATCAACTGCACTTCCAGATTGACGTTGTCTCCGGGCATCACCATCTCGACCCCTTCCGGCAGTTGAATGTTTCCGGTAACATCCATCGTGCGGATGTAGAACTGCGGCCGGTACCCGCTGAAGAAGGCCTTATGCCGGCCGCCCTCTTCTTTCCTCAGCACGTACACTTCGCTCATAAAGTGGGTGTGGGGTGTGATGCTGCCCGGCTTGGCTACCACCATGCCGCGCTCCACTTCATCCCGGTCTATGCCCCGCAGCAGCAGGCCCACGTTGTCCCCGGCCTGCCCCTGGTCCAGGGTCTTGTGGAACATCTCCACTCCGGTCACCACCGAACTCATGCTCTTCTCCTGCAGGCCGACGATATCCACCGTTTCGCCCACCTTGATCATGCCTCGCTCGATGCGCCCGGTCACCACCGTGCCGCGCCCCTTGATCGAAAACACGTCTTCGATCGGCATCATGAAGGGCTTGTCCGTCTCTCTCACCGGCTCCGGTATGTACTCGTCCACCACCCGCAGCAACTCCTTGACGCTGGCGTAATCCGGATCGTCGGGATCCGTGCTGCTGCTCTCCAGCGCCTGCAGGGCACTGCCTTTCACGATCGGCGTCTCATCCCCAGGAAATCCATATTCGTTGAGCAACTCCCGCAACTCTAACTCCACCAACTCCAGCAGTTCCGGGTCGTCCATCATGTCTACCTTGTTCAGGTACACCACGATCGCCGGCACTTCTACCTGGCGGGCCAACAGCACGTGCTCGCGGGTCTGCGGCATCGGCCCGTCTGGCGCCGCCACCACCAGGATGGCCCCATCTACCTGCGCCGCCCCGGTGATCATGTTCTTGATGTAGTCCCGATGCCCGGGCATGTCCACATGCGCATAGTGCCGCTTGGCCGTCTCGTATTCCACGTGCGCTATGTTGATGGTGATGCCTCGCTCTTTCTCCTCCGGCGCATTGTCGATCGAGTCGAACGGCCGGTATTCCCCTTGCCCCAGCATCTGGCAGTATTTGGTGATCGCAGCCGTGAGCGTGGTCTTGCCATGGTCGATATGCCCCATGGTCCCCACGTTCATGTGCGGTTTGGTCCGCTCAAATTTTCGCTTGGCCATAAGATCCTTTCTCCTTAAAAAATAAGAATAATTGAGTCACAAAATATAGCGACGAGAGCCCTCAATGGGATTTGAACCCATGACCCCGTTCTTACCAAGAACGTGCTCTACCGTCTGAGCTATGAGGGCTGGCTCATAATGCCTACAATCTGACCTGCGTTTTTCCGGTCAGCCGTAAGTTTTGGTGGGCGGTGAAGGATTCGAACCTCCGAAGGCATCTGCCAACTGATTTACAGTCAGTCCCCGTTGGCCACTTGGGTAACCGCCCATTTTAAACCAAACAATTTCTCAGCCGTTGCTGGCTCGAGATCAAAGCCGGAAAAAAGGGCCTTGATCGCCAACCGTCAACGGAAGCCGACGATGGGAATCGAACCCATAACCTACCACTTACAAGGCGGTTGCTCTGCCGATTGAGCTACGTCGGCGCGTTATAATACCTTCGTTCCCGAAAGCGAGAGGCATTATACCAGAGGGGTTGTATTGCGGCAAGGTTTCCGGCTTAGGCTTGTAGATGTTAAATGAAAGTGGGTAATTATCCGCTCTGAATGGTATCGCTTCGCATCGCTGGTTTTATTGGGAAGCCAGCGCAAACGAGAACGGTGGGAAACGAACTCCACGCCAGGATTTGATCCCAGGCGTGGAGTATAGGGAGGTCCGGCTGCAGGCATATAGTTTACATCACCAGGTGTAGGCCGCCTCCGCCACCACCACCGGCTGCTGCCTGAGCAGCCTGGGCGATATAGAGTGCAACAATGATGACAGTGGCGAATAGATAGGCCAGCTTGCGCTTCAACATGGTCTTTACCTCCTTTCTCGGATATTGGATTGGGACGAATGACCGGGTTTCACGGGCTCTTCGGATCAGCCTCTCTCTTTCGGCTTCCTCTAGCAAGCTCTGATAGTGCTGGTCAGCGAGTGTCTCTTTTATAAGTTGACTCATCAGGGTGTCCATGGCATGCTCCTTCCTTAATTCTTACCTCTCTAGGTTGAAAGGCTTATGGCAGTTTCTCGTTCGCTCGTATCTACCCTAATAAACGTACATTAATATTTTTTTCCGGTATTCTGTGGTGAATGTTATTTAGCGTCATTTAAAAAAGTAGGTTTGATTGACAATCAGATCTACGCTCGAACATCAGATTTGATGGTCAAACTCAGCAAACCCCTTAAAACCTTTCCTGTGCTTGGCCCATTTAAAGCAGATTAAAGTTATAATTAATCACGTTGGCCGAGCAGAGGGGGTGCTTGTAACATCGCTTCTACATCGGAAAAGCAATTCCCTCCTTATCTTTATTAATATTACTGGAATGGATGCATCTCAGCTCGATCTGGATGATTTGTCTAAGCGCTGCCATCTCGAAAGTGTCCGTTACTTTCAGGGGAAGCTTCACGAACCAGGCTACTGCTTCGAGCTTTTCCGGCGTGCGTTTGTCGCTCGAAACGCCGTTGCCTGGGAGTATCTCTACGTTGTCTACCAATCCCTGGTGTCTGGCTGGATAAAGAACAATCCCTCCTTTCCTGAAATAGGTGAGGAGGTCCAGTATTTTGTCAACCGCGCTTACGAGAAAATGTGGTCTTCCATTTCGGCTGAGAAATTCGCCCGCTTCCCGAACTTAGCCTCTCTGCTGCGTTATTTAAAGATGTGCGCCGTCAGCGTAGTTATTGATCACCAGCGCGCCAGGGCGCGACTGCAGCTGGCAGACTTGGTTGAACCTCTGCCCAGCCAGGCCCAACTGGCCGATTTCAATCTGGAAAATCACACCTTCGACCAGATGCAGTCCGAGGCTTTATTGCAGCAGATTAATGCCACGCTCAATAACAAGGAAGAACATTGTGTGATGTATGGCTGTTTCGTCTTAGGGCTAAAACCCAGAGAGATACAAGCCCAATTTCCGGGCGTGTTTATAGATATCAACCACCTCTACCGGGTAAAAGAAAACCTGTTGACCAGGTTACGGCGCAACCAGGAACTAATTGAGTATTTACGTGAATATGCAGGAGAAAATCCTTGATCGTGCGTTTATTCTTTTGGAATAGGAGCTGAGGCCAACATGAACGCAAACGACCCACAGCCGAAGTTTAACGATGAAAAGCTGCTGGCTTATCTGGATGGGGAGGTAGAGTCAGAAATCGCCAGGCAGATCGAAGGCTCCTCCGCTGACCTCCGCAGAGCCAGAGAGTTAGCCAATCTGCAAAACAAGCTGGCTGCGCGGTTGTACCGGGTGGATTGCCCTGACAGCATCGAGCTGGGTGAATATCATATGGGGCTACTGGACCGTTCTCGTAGCCGCGTCGTGCAACAGCATGTACGGGAGTGCCTTCACTGCGCCAGGGAGCTAGACCAAATAAGCCAATTTCTTGCTGTAGAGCAGCCGGAACCTGCTGGCGGCCCTCTCGAGCATGTCAGGGTTCTGGTCGGCCGGCTCATTTCCCATCTGGACGAAGCAACCCGACCACCCAGTCTGGCTCCCGCCCTGGCTGTACGCGGAGGAGATAAGGAGGCTCTCGTTTTCGAAGCGGGCGAGGTACAGATCACTCTCGATTTGAGGGAGAGCGAGAAAGCCGGACAGAAATCCCTGTTGGGGTTGGTCACTGGGCTGGCCGCACAGGGCTTTAGCGTGGAATTGCTTTCCAACGGGAAACAAGTTGCCAGCGGAGAAGTGGATGAGTTGGGGAATTTTGTACTTCCCGGTTTTCCCCCCGGCGAATATTTGCTCCTGATCAGAGGTCCAGATCTTGAGATCCACCTGCCAAACCTCAACCTATAACCAGGACTTTGAGCGCTTTACTGCAGTTTATTCCAGTAAAGCGCTTATTTCCGATGAATGTTGAAGGTTTAATCACCAGCCTTTTGGCGCAGGAGGAGGCTAAGAACCAGGGGCAAGCTTTGCAGCGCGCATATTTAAAACTCATTCCCGTGGAGGTGGAAGAACTGGCGGAGGGACTTTTGGAGAAGGTCATCTCCCTGCAATGGTCGGACACCCAAAAAGCCCTGCAGACCGCGGATTTGATTCTGCTACTGGCGGAAATCTCCGGCGAGCAACGCCACCGTGCGCTAGGGTTACGTGCCCGAGCGCAGACCCTGGCGATTGGCCTGGGTGAATACAAAGCCTCCCTTCCGCTTTACGAGGAAGCGCTCGCCATCTATCGGGAATCCGGTGACCTTGTTGGTCAGGCAACCTTGGAGGTGACACGCATCTGGGCGCTGGCGTCCCTGGGCCGTTACGAAGAGGCGATCAAGACCGGCGAGTGGGCTGGGCTGGTTCTGGAAAGCCATGCCCAATGGCGTACCCTGGCGACATTGCACAACAATCTCGCCAGTGTGTTTAATCGCGCCGGGGATTTCCGCCAGGCCCTGGAGCGACATAACCTGGCTCGCCAGGCATATCTCCGGTTAGAGGCTGAAGGCCAGCGTTTTCTGGCCAACACTGAACTCAACCGCGCCTATGTGCTTTACGAGATGGGGGAGCTGGAGGCTTCTCTGGAGGCCAGCCAGGTGGCATTGGACTTGTCGGATCGTTTCGCTTTATCTAACGTCGTTGCCATGGCCCAACACAACTTAGGCCTGACGTATTTTCGCCTCGGCCAACCCAACCGGGCTTTGCGTTATTTTGAGTTGGCCCAGGAGGGCTACCTTGGGGGCCAACAAAGGCACAACGCGGCCATGTGTGAGCTTTCTAGCACGGAATGTTTGCTGGAACTGGGGCGCTATCAGGAGGTTCTGGAAAAAAGCCGGCAGGTATTAGTTGTTTTTTCTGAGCTGGAGATGAAATTAGAAGCCGCCGAGACGATTTACATCCGGGCTCAGGTGTACATAAAAACGAAGCAATACCCTCAGGCAATCGCCTCCCTGTCCGAGGCTAGAAAGTTATTTGAGGAGCAGGGGAACCGCTTCTGGATAGCTTTGGCCGATCTGGATATGGCGGTTCTCTGGTATCTCCAAAGGGAGTTTGAGAAGAGCCAGGCGACCGCCGAAGCGTTAATTTTAGCCTTTGAACAGCTGGGAAACCTGGTAGAAAAAGCCCAAGCGCACTTGCTGGCCGCCAGGGCAGCGACTGCTCTGGGAAACCAAGACCAGGCTTTAGAGCACATCGTCTTGGCCTTAGAGGTGGCGCAGACCAATGATCTGCCCCTGCTGGGGTACCAGGCTCACTTGCTGCTTGGAAAGTCAGCCCACGCCAGGGGTGAGGTCCGGAACGCCCTGGATGAATTTCACAGCGCCATCCTGGCTCTGGAGCGTCTGCGAGGCAACGTAATGGTTGAACACCAGGCTAGTTTCCTGGAAGGTAAGGAGGCAGCTTATCAGGAGGCGGTCGAAATGTGTCTGGAGAAGGGCTTGGTCGAGCAAGCCTTTCGCTACGCCGAGAGAGCAAAATCCCGCGCTTTGTTGGACATCCTGGCTTACCGGGTTGATTTAAGTTTACGAGCGCATTCCGAAAGAGATGAACCACTCGTGGCTGAGTTGCTGGCGTTGCGCCAAGCGCGGGAACAGCTGTTACGTTCTGCCCGTCGGGTTGGCCACGAAAAAACCGGCTTCGATCCAGTGAATAACTTACAACTCCAACAGGATGTTCAGAGAATCGAAGGAAAGATCACCTCGCTCTGGCACAGGCTGTTGGTGCGTAATGCGGATTACATGCAGGAGGCTTCGATGTGGCAAGTCCCTGTTGATCTGGAACTGCCGGTATTGCCGGTGGGAACTCTGCTTTTAGAATATTTTGAAGGGACCGATGGGCTGATCCTTTTCCTGCTTTCCGGGAACCAGACACAGGGAACCACCGCAGTGAAAGCGATTCGTCTACCTGGGAAAATCGAGCAACAAAAGGATCTCTACCAGCGCTTGCTTGTTAACCTGCACGCTGCCCCTTTTACGCCTACCCAGCGCATCCACGTCCTGACAGCCCAGGCGCAGGCCGTTTTGAAACGGCTATATGATCACCTGCTGGAGCCAGTCGGCGCTGAGCTGCTCCATTATGACCACCTGGTCATCGTTCCTCACGGATTGCTGCATTATTTACCATTCCACGCTTTCTACGATGGACGTTCTTTTCTGGCCGAATCCCACCAGGTCAGCTACTTACCGGGAGCCAGTTTTATCCACTACACCACTTTTGGCGAGCGAGCCGCTGGTGATGTGGTGGCGGTGGGCCATTCTCATCAAGGTGAATTGCCATACGCCATTTTGGAAGCCAATATGGTCGCTGAGCAGGGTGGGGGCCGCACCCTGCTTGAGGGGGCTGCGACGCGGGCTGCAATTCAAGAACTTGCCTCCACTACGCGCCTGCTGCATTTTGCCTGCCATGGCGATTTCCACCCTGACAACCCACTTTTCAGCGGCCTGGACCTGGCCGATGGCCAGTTGACTACCCTGGATATTTTCAACCTGCAACTGGTCGCCTCGTTGGTCACACTTAGTGCCTGTGAGACTGGGCGCAGCTTGATCAGCGGCGGCGACGAGCTGCTGGGTCTGATGCGAGCCTTCCTGGCTGCCGGGGCGGCCTCCCTGCTGCTTAGCCACTGGCTGGTGGAAGATCGCTCTACGTCGCAATTCATGCAGGCTTTTTACCGGGGATTATTTCAGGGAGAAACTAAGGGAGCGGCTTTACGCGCCGCCCAGCTCAGTTTGTTGAAAGGCGAAGATCCACGCTACGCCCACCCATATTTCTGGGCGCCTTTTTCCTTGATTGGAGATGCCGGGCGCTTGTGAACGCCGGAGTTTCTCAACTTCCTACGTTTATAGGATATACCCCTTGGTCATCCATTGATAGGTGCTCTCACCTCGTGAGACAAGCAAAACTGTCGTTTGAATCGAATACTTGACAACCTACCAAAGGACTATTCGACTACAAAGGAGGAGAAAATGGTCTCAACCCCCAGATCTCACCGGTACCCAGCATATATCTTGCTGGCCTTACTGCTTTTTGTGACAGCGTGCCAGCCTAGTGGGGCCAAAGTGACACCTGTAGAGCAGCCAGAGACACCTGTAGAGCCGTCAGAGACAATTGTAGCGCAGTCAGTGACACCTGCGGTTGCACCTGATTACACGCTGCCCAGGCTCTCTAAAGCGAGTTACCCCTGTGAGCGTGCTTACACAATCGGGACGATTGTAGAGCAGCCTTTAGACCTTGAACGTGGTTATGTTTTGGATCAGATCATCCTGACTGGAAAAGAAGAGGATATTAAATTCATCGCTCAAGAAATCGATGCCATCAACGATACCGATGGTCCACTGGAACCTTTCGAGCCATTAACAGCCGCCAACGGGGATGTCATTTCTGTAAGCCTATATCCCCTTTTGCCAGGCCAGTCTGTCTGGGAAGTGATGTCTGCAGCCAACCAGTTAGCCCTTCAGGAAAACAGATTTGTTTTCGCCGAACCTAATTATCTGGTCGGATTGGGTCCTGGTGGCGGGAGCGGCATCAATGGCGCCCCCGCGGGTGTTGCAGGCACGCCGGAGGGTTATGCCAGGGGAGAATTTCTGAGCCAATGGGCTTTAACTGGCGCTAGCGGCATCCATCTCTTCGATAACAGCCTTCCGCATCGGTGGACTCCGAAGACACTGACCGGCGCCAACGTGGCTGTAGCTATCTTTGATACCACCCCGCTAGAGGCGGGGATGCATACCATCAGTTGGGCGGTGCAGCCTTTTGACCTGTGCGTCTGGCAACCGGGATTGATGTTCGGCACTTCGGGCGCGCCATCGGGACCGGTCTCGGCTGGGCAACCCATCTCGCCTGGAGAACACGGCTTGTTCGTCACCGGCCTGGCTCATGGCGTGTCCCCGGCCGCGCAGTACACCCTGGTCGAAGTTCTAGATGCTGAAGCCCGTGGAGATGTCTATACTTTGCTGCGGGCGATGCGCTTATACGCGCGGTGGCGGGGTAGCCTTGATAACACGGTGATAAACCTGAGCCTGGGATTGGAAGTCGACCGCCGGCCAGAACTGGTTGATCAGATAGCTATCGAGTTGTTGAAAGAGATCTTAAGCGATCAGAAGGGGCCTGATTATCTGGCCGGTCAGGTTGCCCAGGATTTTCCAGTGACCAGCCTGGGGGTCTCTCTCGCAATTTATCAGCAACAAGGAGCTGTCATCGTAGCGGCCGCGGGCAACCAGAGCAGGAATAATCCAAATGCCCCCGCCAGGTTTCCTGAAGTGATTGGTGTGGCTGCCAGTAATGCTTCCGGGATAGACGCTTGTTTCACCAATTTGGGTGATCTGGCGGCGCCAGGCGGCGACGCGCAAAACCGTGGAGGTTGTTCGTTGGACGCGGGAACTGCCTGCCCCGCGAACCAGGCGGGATGTGAGTATGCCTTAATCAGCCTGGTCAGCCAGAACGCCTCTGCCTCAGGTTACGCTTACTGGCAAGGGACATCCTTCGCTGCCCCGCTGGTGAGCGGTTTGGCCACCTTACTATTGGAGGCGCACCCGAGTTGGCCAGCCGGCGATGTGCGCGCCGCGATTGAATGCGGCCTCAGCCCAGTTGTTGCTGGGGCCTCGCCGACCATTAACCGCCTAGGGTTGGGAATCATCGATGTGGAGAAAACAGTGAATATTTGTCCTTAGCCAGATTTGTACCGGTGAGAGGTATCGGTCATTACGAGGTCGGGAAACCCAGTAGGTTCAAGGCATTCCCCGTCGCAACCCCGCTGGCGGTGTTGTCAAAGATGCATCCTGTTTCTGCGTCCGGTTCTGCCGTCTTCAACGGTTGCGCTAGTTCGCGTAAATAAGACTCCGGGTACGAGGAAAAAAAGCGCCGCGGCGATCCGTGCAGGCGGGGCTATATCAATCCCGACCAACCGCCCGGCCTCTCGGCTCCAGGAGTCGGCGGCGGGTCTGCAGCCACCCCGCGCCACCCTGAAATCCGGCAGCAGCACCAGGAGTGGCCTACGCCGGCCCTGGTGGGTCATCTGGCGGGGTAGCTTGACTGCGAAGCGAAAGCCATCCGGTGTCTCCGGCGCCCAGCGAGTGAAGGTGGCTGGTTGAGGCAGGCGGTAAAAAGGTGGTGTTGATCTCCACCGCCGAAAAACGCCGGGCGTAGCGTTGCAGAAGGCTACCGCCTGCTGGGAAGGCATCCCGGTACTGCCTGGGGATCGACCCGCCAGCGCAACCAACCCTGGCGACGCTCCGGGCAATCTTTGAAAGGCCGAAAGTTGGGATGATGACAGCCAAAAGGTAAAGACGAGCGAAATTGGTGGTTCCAACCCCAGCTCGCCTTCCCTTGGGTCAAACCCGATGATACTTGGGTTATGGCAACCCTCATGGCGACATTTTTATTTGTCATTTAGGGTGACAGATTCACTTATCAATGATATGGATTGCTATTGATGATCAGAATATTGGCGGGCTTGCCATGCCAGATATAGGGCTATCGAGCCGGCCACAGATGCATTTAGAGATTCTACTTTCCCACCCACGGGCAATCGCATTAGCAAATCGCATGATTTCTTGACTAATCTTCGTAACCCTTGCCCTTCGTTACCAACTACCAGGGCCAGGGGACCATCTAAATCCACCTGGTCTGGTGAAATCGCTTCAAAATCACTTTCCAGACCTACCACCCATATTCCCGCCGATTGAAGTCTGGCGATCGCTTGCGCTAAGTTGGTTTGGGTGATTAATACATGCTCGCTTGCTCCAGAAGAAGCGCTTACCACCGCCGGTGTAACCGTAGCTGTTCGCCGATAAGGCAGTAATACGCCGTGAACCCCGACAGCTTCGGCTGTCCTTAACAGGGTACCTAGATTTTGTGGATCTTGAAGGGTATCCAGAATGAGCAACAGGGGAGTCTCCTGGGATTGGTTGGCCAGCTCCAGGATTTCTTCCAGGGTGCAATAGGGGTAACTACTTACTTCTAGGGCGATTCCTTGATGGTTAGAGCTAATCTCGTCAAGCCTGCCACGCGGTACGCGCCTGACAGCCAGCCCGATTTGATCGCTCATTTCCAGGATTTCATCAAGACGCCCTTTTGACTGGATATTTTGAGCAATCAGCAACTGAAAGAGGTGCCGGCGCTGTGACCTGAGCACTTCGTATACCGGGTTACGCCCAAAGATCCATTCACGCATGCTATGACATTCTCATGTAGCGATGCAAAGTCACGCTGCTCAGCGATCTGGTCTTATTTCCATCGCCAGGTAGTGCCCTCTTTGCTATCCTCCAGAACGACGCCAAGCCCGGCGAGACGATCCCGGATCGTGTCAGAAAGAACCCAAAGTTGCTGGCTACGCAGTTCACTGCGTAGCTCAACCAATAAGTTGACCAACGCCCCTGCTCTTTCTCCCTTGGGGGCTCGGTGTTCTAGACGCAAGCCTAATATTGAGGTTAATTCCCGCAAGAGATCCTGGGCGGCTTGCAATGTTTCTGGACTGACTCGGGCATCGCGCCCTTGGTTTATAGCCCGCACGAGTTCAAAGATATACCCGAGCGCTCCGGCGCTGTTAAAGTCATCATCCATGCATTCTGTAAATCCCTTGCGGGTTGCTTCTATTTGCGCCTGTAATGATTCTAAATCCTCTAGACTTGACTCATCCTTCGAAAATAGCGCTGGGCGCAAGGCTAACCTCAGACGTTCCAAGGCGCTTTCAGCCTGCCCGATAACCTCATCATTGAAGGTCAAGGGGTTGCGGTAGTAGGAGTTAAGCACCATCATACGCAATACATCCGCTTCATGCTCTGCGAGGAATTCCTCCACAGTTATCAGGTTACCGACAGATTTCGACATTTTTTCGCCGGACAACTGCAACATCCCATTATGGACCCAATAACGAGCGAAATCCTTGCCCGTTAGACTCTCCGTTTGGGCAATCTCGTTTTCATGGTGAGGGAAAATCAGATCGTTGCCGCCACCATGGATATCGATCTGTTCGCCCAGATGGTGAAGGTTCATGGCGGAGCACTCGATGTGCCAACCAGGCCGGCCGGGACCCCATGGGCTTTCCCAGGCGGGCTCGCCCGGCTTGGAGGCCTTCCAAAGGGCGAAATCCATGGGATTTTGCTTGTGCTCATCCACATCGATACGCGCACCCGCCTGCATTTCATCCAGCTTCCGCCCGGAAAGTTTGCCGTAATTTTGGTCACGGTTTACACTGAAGTACACATTTCCATCAACCTGGTAAGCATAACCACGCTCGATCAGACCCTTCACCATGCTGATAATCTGGTCTATTTCTTGGGTGGCGCGGGGGTAAACGGTAGCCAGCATGATATTCAGATCCTCGATATGCGTTTGAAACTCCTCGATATACTGCCCTGCAAGCCAGATAGGGTCGATGCCCTGCAGGTTGGCACGCTGTATGATTTTATCGTCCACATCGGTGTAATTCATCACATGCTGGACCTGGTAACCGCGGAATTGCAAATAGCGACGAATGATATCAAAAATCAAGGCTGACATGGCGTGACCTACGTGAGCCTTATCGTAAACCGTGGGCCCGCACACGTACATTAATACCTGGTTTGGCTTGAGGGTTTCGAATGGTTCTTTTTTTCTGGTAAGTGTGTTATAGATGCGTAATGTCATGGTTGCGTCCCTTCAAAAACCCACTCATCTTTCCAATTCGCGTTCTCCCAAGCGCGCAAAGATCATGCGTCCGGCGGCTGTTTGCAGCACTTTGGTGACAACAACGGTGGCTTCTCTGTTCAAAAAACTACGTCCATCCTCAACAACCACCATGGTACCATCGTCTAAATAGCCAACGCCCTGTCCAGTTTCTTTTCCTTCCTGAATGATGTTAACTTCGAGCGGCTCTCCGGGCAGCAGTACAGATTTAACCGCATTGGCGAGCTCGTTTACATTGAGAATTGGCACTCCCTGTAATTCTGCTACACGGTTTAGGTTGTAGTCATTCGTCAAGATGGGACAGCGTAATTGGCGGGCAAGGATCACTAGTTTATCGTCCACTTCACGCACCCCTTCGACATCGATATCGCTAATCCGCACGGGCACTGTCGATTCTTTTTGTAATTCTGACAGTACTTCCATCCCACGACGACCCCGCTGTCGCCGTAAGCTATCGGCTGAATCAGCGATATATTGAAGTTCGTTGAGCACAAAGCGGGGGATGAGCAGGGTGCCGACCAGAAAGCCAGTGCGAGAAATGTCAGCGATACGACCGTCAATGATTACGCTGGTATCCAGAAGGATTGTTCGAGGTCCTTGTTCATCCTGTTGTTGTTCATTGGACGAGCGGCGAGGCAAGTTGAGCCGGATCACGGAGATGATATCAGTCTGGCGCATGACAAAAACAGCGACACCGAAGTAGCTGAAAAGCAATACACCCAGAAAAGGAAGGACATCGCCAAACGGCGGGGGCAATAGCGAAAGAGGAAAGGCCAATAGAGCAGCTATTATTAACCCAGCCATTAGTCCTGCCAGGCCGGCTATGAGTGTGTGTGGTGATAAGCGTGCCAATAATGCCCGTACCGAGCGCATAGGTCGGATCGTGATGAATGGTGTAATGACCAGGCCGGTTAACGCCCCAACCAATCCTATGAGGACGGCATAGAACTCCTGCCGGTCTCCTACCAGTAAGCCAATATAATTACCGAGATAAGCGCCGAGAACCGCAAAAACGACCATGCCAATGATACGAGAGATGAAATCAATACTCATTATGAATTGCTCCTAAAAAATTAAAACGAACCCAGGATGCCTGTGCTCATCTTGAGTCCGCCAGATCAATAGGTTCCCCCTTGCTCAGTTTAAGTTATTCGTAAGAACAGTCTTTTACAAAAAGATCAAATAAGTGCAAAAGTGTCGATCAGTTTCGCTCAGTCGGTGTGTTGGCTGAAGAAATTGTTGAAAGGATCGTTTTATTTCCTGAGAGATTTCCGGAAACCGGTCATCACTCTTCCATGTTCTCACGGTAGTAACCAAACTGTATGGAAGATTCAAGGTAGCAGGCAATCAATTAATAAATAAAATAATCAGATAAGTGCATCCATACTCAAATAGCATTCTTGACTAGATAACCCTTTGGCAGACTCGACCAGGGTTTTAATAGTTTCTATGCTATCCAATATTATTATACTATAATGAACAAACTCAATCAGCACGGGTATGATTTTATCCAGGGCAATCGTATAGCAACCATAACCACCCCCAGCTACCGTTTGTGGGATTAAAGCTGCCTTCATGGGCAGGTGCAACCGTCCTGTTACGATATTCCGCTGCTGTTTGTTTTTTTACGGTTTAATAATCAATCCTGCCCTGGACTTCTGGAATGATCCTTTTCCAAAGATATTTAAATGGGTTCTGAGTACTTACCTACTCCCATTGTCCACAGGAGAGTCAAATGACGACAGTATCACTCAAAACGTATGGAAAAGTCACTGAAACGGAATACAAGCGCCGGATTTGGGCTTGGACCATGTACGATTGGGCGAATTCAGCCTTCGCTACAACCATTTTAGCTGCCGTCTTACCGATTTATTACAGTCAAGTGGCCGGTGCCACTTTACCCAGCGCGGCAGTCGCTACGGCTTACTGGAGCGCTGGTTTAAGCATCTCCTTGTTCATCGTCGCCATCTTTTCGCCGATTTTAGGCACTATTTCCGATGTGATGCGTGGAAAAAAGCGTTTTCTTGCGATATTTTTCGGCATGGGCATTGTTGGAACTGGTTTGCTGGTACTGGTTAGTACAGGCGACTGGCTTCTAGCTTCGATTTTGTTTATCGTTGGCCGGATTGGCTTCACGGCAGCTAATGTTTTTTACGATGCATTGCTGCCTCATATCGCCCAGGAGCAAGATTTGGATCGGGTCTCGACACGTGGTTATGCGATGGGTTACCTGGGTGGGGGTCTGTTGCTCGCTATCAATGTCGTGATGATCCAGCTTCTACCCGGGACCCTTGGTGCACGGCTGTCTTTCTTAAGTGTTGCGATCTGGTGGGCGATATTCTCGATTCCGCTTTTCCTGCGCATACCTGAACCACCCGCCGCCACTGCCAGGTTAGCGTCTGGTGAGAAAGTGGTCAGAGTCAGTTTTAATAGGTTATGGAGTACTTTAAAGGATATTCACCAGTACCGGGAGCTTTTCAAATACTTGATTGCCTTTTTAATCTATATTGATGGAATCGGCACGATCATTGGGGTTGCGGCTATTTACGGGGCTGAACTCGGTTTTGGAAGTATTGAACTGATCCTGGCGTTATTGCTGGTGCAATTCGTAGGTATTCCATTCAGCCTGATATTTGGGCGCCTACCAAGCCAAGATGAGAAACGACGGCCATTTTACCTGGCGTTTGTGCTCTTCAACCTGGTCGCCTTACCTCTGGTTGGCGTTGGGGGGACACGGCTACTGCCGGAAGATATCAGCGGCGCTCCACCACCTCCCTACCGAAGTACAGGTACTGCTGTTGGCCAGGGCATTTACCTGGCGACCGATAATAACATGGTGTACTCGGGTGTTTGGGAAACGCTGGCAATCAGCTCAGAGCAACTTGGTGGTGAACCTAGCGCGGATTATCGTACCACCTCCCAGCCCGGAGCCTCATTCCAAATCGGGTTCAATGGCAAGCAAGTTAGGATCGTATATAGCCTCGGCCCAGACCATGGTATCTGGTCGGTAGAGATGGACGGCCAGATTCTTCTCGATCCGGAAACCGGCCAACCTGAGGCCATCGATGCCTATAATCCTACGGTGAGGTATGGCGTAAGCCAGACCTTCCAAGCTGATACTGCCGGAATCCACACCCTAAGCTTAGTTAACCAAGACCAGAAAAACCCGAACAGCCAGGGCAATGTCATGTCGCTGGGCGGTGTGGAGGTGTTGCCTCCTACCCGCCAAAGCAATCTTGGCGTGATCATTGCTGTGGTGGTCGGCCTGGAACTCATCGGCTTGATATTGGCCATGCTCTTGGGGCCAGCGCTGTTCTCCGGCATGGTACAGACGATAGATACCAAACGAAGCATATTGTTAGCCCTGCTGATCTACGCCGCCATCGCCATTTGGGGGTATTTTCTCAATTCGGTGATCG
>Ga0307435_1000025_pt1 | contig 64463 bp, 74 predicted proteins | sample SalMarWE160470MG_FD_202164 | JGI IMG/M metagenome (GOLD analysis project Ga0307435, IMG submission 202164) | Salt marsh sediment microbial communities from the Plum Island Ecosystem LTER, Massachusetts, United States - WE1604-70 | ecosystem: Environmental > Aquatic > Marine > Intertidal zone >... | reverse complement strand
AACAGTAAGAACCGAAATCTCAATTTTAATGTCTTTCATCTCATCATAACCAACAGGATTAAACCTTCTGTCATTTACAGCTGCATTAACAGCATTATCCATAACACATTTATAAAGCTCTTCTTGCGGCAGTATATGGCCGATACAGCCTCTTAGGTTATGATTTTTAGTAAAAGTTGTAAAGCAGCCCTGAACTTCTTTGAGAGCAGGCGTTAATTCACCTTCATTTACCCTTGGCTCCTTTCCGGTTTTAAGGTATTCTTCTGCAGTTTCCCTCGCTAATTCTAATAGAAATTCCTGCTCTTCCCCGCTCAATTGCTCTTTTTCCTGCTCTGTAAATGCCATTGTTAAATAACTTACAGAATTTGTATAATCATCAGTTAAGGCTCCTGATGTTGTGTAATAAAGGAGATAAGGTTTTATATTAACTTCATCTTCGAACATATATAACAAGATTGTTATAGGATGCCTGCCGCATATTGTAGATCCTGTCTTATCAAGAAATTCTAAAAATCCAGAAGCATCCATACTTAATATCCTGTCAACAGCTGTAAAATCCAATTTTCTGAGATTTTCAGGAATATTCTCTGTAAAAGGAATATAATTATAATTAGAACCATAGTGAGTAAAATCACTGCTAACTACAATAAGAGTTTTATCATCAACATATTTTTTTAATGTTTCTGCTATACCTTTTAATTCATCTGGTGTGGTTGAAGCCCCTATAATAATAGGGATTATTTCAAAATCTTTTATAACAGTCTGAAGGAAAGGAAGTTCTATTTCTAAATCATGCTCTTTTAGATGAGCTGTAGGATGTGATTGGAAAAATTTTTCCTCTGCTAAGCTTTTTGCTTTTTTGGAAATCTTCACTAAACCTAAGGGAGTTTCATAATGTGTAAAATCCGGTATTGAAGCTCCTATAAAATTTGAAGTATGGGATGGCCCCATAATAATAACTGTTTCATAATCATCTTCTAATTGCCTAAACGCTGTTGCTGCAACCTGGCCAGAGAACCTATAACCTGCGTGCGGTACTATAATTGCTCTTATTGTTCCGTTAAGATTGGCGTCATTGACATTATTAAAATATGTGTTTACTGTTGCTTCCAGGGTTTCTTTATCGCCAGGATACCAGGAGCCTGCTACTGCTGCTTTTCTTATTTTCTTTTTTTCAAATGTGAAATTATTTGTTGATTTATAGGCTAAGATTATTAAGAATATTATTACTAATGCTATAAAAAAGTAAAGATGCTTTTTCTTTATTTTCAATTTATTCTTCATTTTCCAATCATTGAGTTCTGTAAAATAACATCCAATGCCGGGGTGGGGCAAACAGCGTTTCTTCGCTAGTGGGGAGGTTAAAATTTAGCTTTGCTAAATTTTCCACACACCCGCTATTTTTTCCCCACAAAACTTACAGCTTCCATTATTTAAATTATTTTCTTTTATTGTATAGCCAGTTCTTTCTATAACTATCTTACCGCATTTTGGGCAGTATGTGTTTTCTGCTTTTGTTCCTGGAACATTTCCAATATAAACAAATTTTATCCCCTCTTCTATTGCTATTTCTCTTGCCTCATTTAATGTAGAAATTGGCGTAGGAGGTAAATGCGTTAATTTGTATTGGGGCTGAAATCTAGAGAAGTGTAATGGAAAATCATCAAAACCATTTTTATGTAGCCATTTAGACATTTCCCTTATCATATCTAAATCATCTGTCCATGTCGGTACTACAAGGTTAGTTATCTCAGACCATATTCCTTCATCTTTAGCTAGCTTTAATGTATTTAAGATTGGTTTTAGCTTAGCTCCGTTTAATTTGTTATGAATCTTCTCATCAAAGCCTTTAAGGTCAATATTTGCAGCATCTATTACTTTGCATAGATCCCTAAATGGCTTTTCATTTATGTAACCAGCAGTGACCATAACATTCTTTAGTCCATTTTGCTTGGCTATTTTTGATGTGTCATACATATATTCATAAAATATAATTGGTTCAGAATAAGTGTAAGCAATTGATTCACAATTATATTGCTTTGCTGCTAAAACAACCTTATCCGGCATTAAGTCATAATTTGTTGTTTCTTCTGGCTGGAATTGAGAGATTGTCCAATTTTGACAGTTTAGGCATCTTAAATTACAACCAGCCGTTGCAATAGAAAATATCTGAGTAGAAGGCAAAAAATGAAATAAGGGCTTTTTTTCAATTGGATCTACATGTACTGAACATGGATTGCCATAAACTATAGAATAAAGCTTTCCATTCTTATTTACTCTACCCCTGCATATCCCCCTGTCATCAGGCTCTAAAGAACACTCATAAGGGCATAACTTGCATTGAACATTCTCGCCTATCTGTTTATAATATAAAGCTTCCTTTGACCATTTCCATAATTCCTCAGGAGCTGAAGCTGGAAATGTTTTGGGCAATGAAGAAAAGCTGTGCCCAAAAAGGTATTTATAGCCATAAGCAGCTGTTGTCAATCCTCCTAACCCTATAAGAGAATATTTCAGAAATTCTCTTCTTGATATTTTTCTATTTAGGAACTTTTCTGCAGGAGTTTTTTCCCTATCCTCTTTTTTATCTTTCTCCCCCATCATAGAAAAATATTGTTATGATTTATTTAAATTTATCCCTTAATCTTGTTCTCTACTTTTAAAGCCAAATCCCCAAAGCTTCCGATAGGGCAAAAATAATTACACCAGAACCTTGGTATGAAAAAAGCCAGAATAAAGATTATTAAAGCTGCAACAAAAGTTCCTAAAACAAAGTGGAAGTCTCCTTTAAAGAATAATAAATAGAAATTTTGATTAAATATTACCAATAAAATAACTGTAATTGTAAATAATAAGAAAAGATACCTGAAATAGAAAAGCCATTTTGGAAGTTTTATCCTTATTTTGGATATTCTTGATTGATAATCCTGCATCGTTCCGAAAGGACAAAGCCTAAAACACCAGAATCTTCTGTCTAGATTTAGCAATAAGAAAGAGGGGATTATTATTGGCCTTAGCTCTCCCCAGGGGCATTTTCTAGGGCAGGCTTTGCAGAATATATATGGAATCTTGAAATAACATCTAAAAAGGGGGATAATGGCTGCTGGCAGGAATAATAAACCATAAATAACTTTTAATGTATCATTTTTTATATTTATTTTTTTAAACAATTTCAAAAATAGAACAATAAACGCTATGATTAATAAGAAGTAAATCAGGTAATAATAACTATTGCTCCAGAAAAAAGATAAATTTCTTCTCACCTGTCTCTGCAGTACAAAATAGCCAAGAGCGATTATTATGATTAAAGCTGATATAAGGTAATATATGTCTCTGCTTTTATTCATTTTTTTTGAATTTCTTTTTTATCCTTTCAAACAAAGCTTTAAATTCCTCAATTATGCTAGGTTTTTCTTCTTTATCAATCGCTTTGCCTATATCCTGCTCGCAGAAATCACAATACCTTTCATGCTCTCTTAATTCTCTACCGCAGTAGGGGCATTTTGTCATTTTTTAACCTCTTTCTTATATTCGAGATAGGAAAAAATGAATAAATATAGGATAATTGCAATTAACGGGATCAATAAAAACCATATAAAATGTCTAACAAGAAATATTGAGGAAATCATAATTACAGCATATATCATAAATAATTTTGAGCCTAATTGATGCGTTTTGTCCCATACCTTTTCATTTGTCAAAGTCCAAGGCGTCCTTATTCCTATAAAGTAATTCCTCTTTGCAAATTTTAGCATATAGCCAATATAGAAGAGTAATAAGGACAAGGCAGGAATCATAATATATCCTATATTAAAAATAATCCCGAAATTAGGCAATAAAGCTGCTATGTATATTATTGCAAAGAATAAAATAAAAACAACTTTAAAACCATAAAAATAATTCTTAAATTTTTCAAAATTCTTTTGATAAACCATTATTTTAGGTAAAAACAGGAATAATAAATAAATGGCTGTTAAGAATATTGGCATCAGAAATAATCCAACAAATCTATTGCCATAATTATCAATTTCGCCTTTTGCATTCCAGTGTATTGGCATTCTTTCCGGCATTTGTGGGTATAAGTAAAAAGAAACAATGAACATTAAAATAATCAGGATAATTAAAGGCAGTTCCTTTTTGTCAATTTTCATAATAATAGGTAAAAAATAGGGTATATAAAAACATATCGGAAGAAGATTAGATTGTTTTTCTCATTTTAGCATCTCTTTTATCATACAAAAACATTATTCGTATTTAAAGAATTTTAAAATTACGTAAATTAAATATTTCAATTTCATTCTTTCCATGAAAAGGTAGCGATTTGCCAGCTCTCATCCCTTAATATTACGTTGGTGACTGCTACTTTAGTGCCAGTATTATCCCAGACAGCGTCATCATAAATAGCATCAGGAATGCCTTCTTCCTCAGGATTGATTATGCATCTGGGATTAGTTCCGTCAGAGTTGATAATCCAAATTTGGGGGGCGTGCTGGTATTGATGTTTGGTAAATATGATTTTATTATCTTTATTCCAAGCGCGTTCCCTTATTAATTGCATACTATCTCCTGGAGCATAAATCATCTGTTTGTTTGAGCCATCACTATTCATGACCCAGATCTCATTTATCGCTTCCTGGGGTTTTTCTCCAGGCATAGTAGTAGTAAATCCTTTGAGATAAACTATTTTCGAACCATCATAACTAAAAGATGGGCCAGTGCAAAAACCGTCATCATTGGTAGTTAGCTGAATTTGACCGCTTCCATCAGCATTCATAACCCAAATGGAAGAAGACTTGTAGTTATCTGAAGAAGGATCGTATCCTTCGTAAACGTTATAAGCAATCTTTTCTCCATCATGATTCCAACTTACATGCTCCACTATCTGAGCACTTAACCGAACTTTTTTGGTTTCGTCTCCATCTAAATCGACTAAAAATAATCCGTCACCTCCTGGTCCGGGGCTACTTGCTGGGCCATGACAGATGATTTTATTATTAACCGGGCTCCAAGAAGGATTAAAAAGATGGTCAGGTCTCCATTGACCAGTAACTTTACTAACTCCGGTCCCATCGCTGTTCATTACATACAGACCTCCTGTCATCATGTTTTTCTCCAAACCTAAAAAAACCAGTTTGCTTCCGTCAGGGCTCCAGTCAGGATCACCAGCAAGATCATCTAAAAAAGTAATCTGCGTTATACCTTCCTCTTTTATTATTCCTTCTACTTCTTCTTCTCCTGCTAATTCTTTACATTTTTCGCACAATGTTTTGCCTTCTGGATCAGATATAATACTACATGTTGGAGGCCAAGTCTCTTCTTCACATAATTCCTGTAAAACAGATTCGGGCATTTGTTCAATATCTCCCGGAACAGATTCTAATGGTTTAATTTCTTTTATTATTTCTTCTTTAACGCAACCAATGATAAAAATCACTAATATTAAAATTCCAAAAGTTAAAATTTTTGATTTCATTCTTTCCAGGAAACTATACCAATGTTGGTTGGTCCATCTATCATTTGTTTGGTGACTGCTATTTTAGTCCCAAAATTATCCCAAACAGGATCAAGATAAATATATTTAGGGATACCTAAAGAATTTTTTGGAGGACTGAGTATGTATCTAAGATTACTACCATCAGAATTTATAATCCCAATTTCTGGAATTTTTCCTTCCTGAAGTGGAGATTTTCCGAATAAGATTTCATTTTTCTTATTCCATGCTCGCTGGAATATCCACTGATAAGTATCGCTTGGAGCATATATCTTATGTTTGTTTGAGCCATCACTATTCATGATCCATATTTCATTTGGTGATTTTGGTAGTTTTTCAGAAAGAGGGTTCCATATATACCCTTTAATATAAACGATTTTTGAGCCATCATAACTAAAAGATGGAAAAGTGCACTCTCCATCTGTAGGAGTAGTAAGCTGGGTTTTTCTGCTCCCATCAGCATTCATTATCCAAATTGATGGTCCCTCATCTCCGTAATGGGCGTATGCGATTTTAGTTCCGTCTAGATTCCAAGCAGGTTGGCCATTGCTATGCTCAGTTGTCAATTGGGTGATATCTTCCCCCTTAGAGTTCATAATGTAAATTTGTTTGTTCAACTCATAGGCTATTTTATCTTCTACAGGACTCCAAGATGGATCAAAGCCTGGGCCGATTTCTTTAAGGCCAGTTCCATCAGCATTGATTAAGTATAATGTTTTAGTCTCTCCTTCCACAAGGCAAAAAACAATCTTTTTTCCTTCAGAACTCCAATCTGGGTCAATAGCATATTCTAAAGAAGTAAGCTGAGTTACTTCAGGAGGCTCTATAATTCCTGTTTTCTCTTCTCCTGTTTCTAATTCCTTACATTTTTCACACAGTTCTCTACCTTTTGGATCAGCTATAATGCTACATCCTTCCGGAGGCCAAGACTCTCCTGCACATAACTCCTGCAATTCAGATTCAGGAATATGTTCAATATCATCTTCTTCATGGCTTGGTTTTTCTATTTCTTGTTTAACACAACCAACAAGAAAAAGCAATAAAATCAAGATTAAGATTATTTTTTTCATCTATTAACTCCTCTTTTTTATTTAACACCTAAAATATCTATTGTTTTTATCGCCTTTTCTTTTTGGCTTCTTTCATCCAGACATCCCTTTGAGGGAATGGGATTGTTATTCCTTTTTTATCAAACTCTTCCTTTATCTTCCTTACAGTGTCAAAATAAACATCCCAGTAATCATCTTTGCTTATCGCAGGCCTTACTGCTATATTGATTGCGCTATCTCCAAATCCTTTAACCACTACCTGAGGTGGAGGATCCTTTAAAACTCTCTTGTCCTTCTTTAAAATATCCTGGATTATTTTTATTGCTTTTCCCATATCATCGCTATAGCTTATTCCCACTTCAAGATTAAACAGCTTTCTCACAGGATTGCCATGGTAATTTTGTATGACATCCCCCCATATCTTGCTGTTGGGTATTGTAATTTTAGTTCCGTCGGGAGATTTTAATACGCAGGCAGCAATTCCTATTTTCTCAACACCCCCCACAATCCCTCCAACATTTATCCAGTGCCCTATTTTAAAGGGCTTATGAAAAAGGATAAAAACACCTGATGCTAAGTTGCTTAATGTGCTTTGCAGGGCAAAACCAATTATCAGCCCAGCTATGCCTAATCCTGCTATTAATCCTGAAACATTAACCCCAAGATTGCCTATGATTATGATAAACAGTATTATCCACAATACAAAAGAAAGCAAACTCTGAAAAAATTGCTCAAGGGATCTATCAAGGTCAACTTTGTCAAGAACCTTGCTAAGGATTCTTTTTACTATTCTAATAAAAATATACCCAATGATTAGGATTACAAGTACAAGAATGATCTTAGGAGAAAACCTAATTAACTTGTCTAAAAGACTCTTTAACATCGCTGAAGATAAACTATCTGCCATATAACCTCACCCCTTTATGTAAAAAATAAAGATAAGTAATACTATTTAAAGATTTTGTTTAGATTCCTACCTGTTTTTCTTTTATTGTATTTAGAATCAGCCTTGTGTTTGTTCTCTCAACAAAATCATAGGTCTGTATCTTCTTAAGAAAGGCATCCATCTTCCTTCTTGAAGGAAATCTTGCTAGAATAGCTGCATCAAAATCTCCTGTGATATCATAGACAGCAAACACATTTGGATGGTTAGCAATTTCTTTTTCAACTTGTAATAGTTTTCCTTTGGATATCCTTACTTCAATCAGAACCTCAACATCATATCCTACCTTCTCATAATCTAAAATAACCGTATGCTTCTTTATTATATCTTTTTCCAGCTCTTTTACCCTGTTCATTATAGTTGCTGTCGATACCCCTAATTTTTTTGCTATCTGCCTATAACTAAGTCTCGAATCATCTAATAACACACTTAAAATACTTTTATCCAATTGGTCAATTTCCATAAAAATCACCTATTTTTAGGTATATTATTGAACATATATTTAAATTTTTTGGTTTTTTATTGATATGTGTATATTATGGACAAATATAAACAACTATTCAATAAATATACTTAATTTTATAATAAAATTAAACATTTGTAAATAAAATATTAAAAAATTAAACATTTGTAAAGAGAAATCTACAAAAAATATATAAATAAGTGTAATATTTTGAAATTATGAAAACAAAAACGCTTTCAATTTTTATAGTTTGCTTATTAGCTTTTGTAATATTTCCAAATCTGGTATTTGCTCAGCAGGATGTGGCAAGTGAAGTAGGGGATATGAAGAAAGCAATAAATACAGTATGGGTCTTAGTTGCGGCTTTTCTCGTATTTTTTATGCAGGCTGGATTTGGAATGGTCGAAGCTGGTTTTATCAGGGCAAAAAGTTCTGTCAATATATTGATGAAAAACCTACTTGACTTTTCAATGGCTTCTATTGGTTATTATATATTTGGATTTGCGATAATGTTTGGAGCAGGAAGTATTATTTTTGGAAAAACCGGGTTTTTATTATTGGGCTTGCCGGCAGAAATGAATGGTGTACCTACCTTTGCTTTCTGGTTTTTTCAGGTAGTCTTTGCAGCAGCTGCAGCAACAATTGTTGCAGGAGCATTGGCCGAAAGGCTAAACTTTAAGGCTTATCTTATTTACTCTTTCATTATATCTGCATTAGTATACCCTTTAGTGGGACATTGGATATGGGGTAATGGATGGTTGGCTAACCTGGGATTTTTGGATTTTGCAGGCTCAACAGTGGTTCACGCAGTAGGCGGAAGTGCTGCATTTATAGGAGCATTTTTATTGGGTCCTAGAATCGGAAAGTACAACAAGGACGGGAGTGCTAACGCCATACTCGGGCATAATCTTCCCTTAGCTGCATTGGGAACATTAATATTGTGGTTTGGGTGGTTTGGTTTTAATCCTGGCTCTACACTATCAGGAATGCAGGCAGGTTTAATAGCAAAGATTGCTGTGAATACCAACCTTGCTGCAGCTGCAGGAGCAATTGTTGCTATGTCAGTTACATGGCTTAAATACGGAAAACCAGATTTTGGTATGACCATGAATGGTTCATTAGCAGGATTAGTTGCTATAACAGCAGGTTGTGCTTTTGTGCAGCCATTAAGCGCTTTGACAATCGGCATAATTGCCGGAATTATTGTAGTATATGGAGTGTTGTTTATGGATAAGATACATGTGGATGATCCGGTTGGTGCAATCGCAGTTCACGGGATGTGCGGCGTATTCGGAACAATTGCTGTTGGAATATTCCATGAAACAGGGGGCTTGCTTTTAGGTGGAGGATTAAAACTTTTAGGAGTCCAACTATTAGGAACATTTTCAGTAGTGGTTTTTGTAATAGCTTCAATGTTTTTGGTTTTTAAAGGGATAGATATTATGGTTGGTTTAAGGGTTAGCAGAGAGGATGAATTAAAAGGGGTTGATATATCAGAACATGGAGCAGAGGCTTATGCAGATTTCCCCATTGCTGCATCATCAAACTGAGGTAAAAAATGAAGCTTATAATAAGCATTATAAGGCCGGAAAAATTAAGAGATGTTAAGCAATCATTGTTTGACTCAAAGGTACATATGATTACTGTTTTGGATGTTCGTGGTTGTGGGCAACAAAAGGGGTATATAGCAGAATACAGGGGAGTTATAGAAGAAGTAACCTTGCATAGAAAGGTCATGTTTTTAATAGCAGTAAATGAAAGTTATGTTAAGAGAACAGTAAAAGCTATAATAAAAGGTGCCAGGACAAACAAAAAAGGTTCGATAGGAGATGGGAAGATATTTATATTAGACCTTGATGAATGTATTAGGATAAGAACAGGAGAAAAAGGTATAGCGGCAATTGGGGGTCCCTCCAAGGAATTAAAGGAATTAAAAAAATTGAAAAGGTGATAATATGAAAGAAGATTTAAACAAAAAGGCATTAGATAAGGCAGAAGAGGATGGTGTAAAATTCATTCAACTTCAATTTACAGACATTCACGGAGCAATTAAATCAGTAACAATACCTATACATAAACTAGCAGAATCATTAGAGAAAGGAACATGGTTTGACGGAAGCTCTATAGAAGGCTTTACAAGAATAGCTGAATCAGATATGTACCTAAAGCCAGACCCATCTACATATGCGATTTTGCCATGGGAAACAAGAGAAGAGGCTACTGCTAGATTAATTTGTGATGTTTATACGCCCGATGGAAAGCCGTTTGAGGGTGATCCTAGGTATATATTAAAGAGAGCTATGAAAGAAGCAGAAGAGCTTGGTTATGAGTATAAGGTTGGTCCTGAACTGGAGTTTTTCCTGTTTAAACCAAGAGAAGAAGAGATAATCCCTGTCACGCATGACAAAGCAGGTTATTTTGATTTTTCTCCAAGGGATTTAGCTACGCAGGTAAGGAAGGATATTATTAAAGCATTAGAATCAATGGGATTAGAAGTAGAAATGTCACATCATGAAGTTGCACCTGGACAGCATGAGATTGATTTTAAGTATGATAATGCTTTAAAGACAGCTGATAATGCAATTACATTTAAACATGTTGTTAAGTCAATTGCACAGAAACATGGCTTGTATGCAACCTTTATGCCAAAACCATTATTTGGTGTAAATGGCTCTGGAATGCATGTGCACCAGAGTTTATTTAAAGATGGAAAGAATGCCTTTTTTGATGCTAAGGATAATTATAAGTTAAGCAGTGTTGCTAAAAATTTTGTTGCCGGGCAGCTTGCTCATGTTAAAGCAATGTCTGCAGTTACAGCTCCAAAGGTTAATAGTTATAAAAGGCTAGTTCCAGGATTTGAAGCTCCTGTTTATATCTGCTGGGCCCAAATTAACAGGTCTGCTTTAATAAGAATTCCAAGGTATAGTCCTGGAAGAGAGCAGGCAACAAGAGCTGAAATAAGATGTCCTGACCCCAGCTGTAATCCTTATTTGGCTTTTGCAGTTATGTTAAAAGCAGGACTAAATGGTATTAAAAGTAAATTAATCCCCCCAGAGCCTGTTGAGGAGGATGTTTATGAATTTGATGAGGCAAAGCTGGAGCATCATAAAATAGACACATTGCCAGGCTCTCTTGGAGACGCTCTGACAGAATTAAAAAAAGACAAGGTTATTCAGGAAGCGCTGGGAGGGCATACATTACCCATATATTTAGCTGCCAAAAAAGCAGAGTATGATGAATATAGATTACAGGTAACTAAATGGGAATTGGAGAAGTATTTTGAGAGTACTTAGCTTACAAACAATCCATAATTCCAATAGCAACCCTCTTAACCGGGCTTTTGGTATTAATTACTTTTTTATCATATTGCAAATATTTTGCATAAATAATTAATGTATCTATTAGTTCTTCTGGGGTTTTTATTTGATAAGGATTTCCAAGCAACCCCCAGTAATCTAAGGGGGTATTGGGCTCTCTTAAAGTTTCAAAGAGTTTATACACTCGTATGAGTCCCTTGAGCTCATCTGACCAGTGGGCACATATTTCATCTAAATCTCCTCTCTTTAATTGAGCGCTCTCAGCAGTATTAGTGGAACCGTCAGATAAATTGTTAGTAAATCTCGGAATTTCAGCTCTCCAAGTCCGATTCTTGACCCTAGCTCTCATCACATCAAAAACAAGCTTTACTGCATAAGTGTGGATGCTATATATGAAATCCGCCACGTCTGTTATGTTATAATCCTTTTCGTGTTTTACACCATAAACTGCATCAAAGAGTTCTGTTAATCTAGCTGGTGCCTTTTTTACTGAATCTACCATTTGGGTAGGAGAATAAAGGGGTTATTTATTAATCTTACTGAACTTTATTTTATCTCTTTTTCTCTGTAAATATTAAGAATCAATCTTGTCCTTGTATCCTGGACAGAAGGCTCCTGCTGCAGTTTTTTAATGAAATTATCCAGCTGCCTTCTTGTATGGAATCTTGCTAATAATTCTGCATCATAATCACCAGTCATATCTATAACCCTGAATACGTTTGGATCTGTAGCTAATTTCTTTGCTATACCATAGAACCTGCCTTTTTGAATCTTCAAGTCAATAAGAACCTCAATTGCATATCCTAATTTTTCATAATCAACATGAATCGTCTTTTTCTTTATTACTCCTAATTTTTTCAGCCTTTTTATCCTGTTGTTTACAGTACCTAATGCTATGTTGCATTTTAATGCTATTTCCCTGTTGGTTGTGTCTGCATCAAATAATAATATGTTTATTATTTTCTTGTCAATGTTGTCAATTTTCTTGTTCAGTTTTTCTTCCATATTCATACTATAAAATGAACTAATATATAAAGTTTTTTAATTTTTTGGTTTTTTGTTCATATAAATGGGGGTAATATATTTAAAATGTATAGATTATTTAGGGAGTTATGGGTATTATGAGTATAATAGGGCAAAGAAAAACAAGAACATATGATGGAAATATAGGCCAATATGCGTCTTACCTTGACCAAAAGATTGAAGGAGTTTCTGCAACTCGGGGGAAGTTAACTATTCTTGGAGATAGGGAGATGGACTGTGTTTCTATAGACCAGATAGCAGGATTTCCTGCTGGTTATGCTATTGACATTGTGCCAAACATTGTTCCAAACAAACCTAATGAGAGGTATTATCTTGAGTTTATATTATATGTACCTGGAAAAGAGGAAGATAAATTTGAACCTAATGGAATGGGAGCAGGAAGAGTAAAAGTAAATTTTGGGAATGATATTAGGTTAGCAATCTATACCCTCCTTATGAGTGAAGAAGTAATTGAAGACTTAACTTTAAAGCCACTCAAGTTCGAAGATAAGAGACGGATTAATATTGAAGCAATGATGAATATATTAAGTACAAGAAGGGAAAAGCTCAAAACAAGGTATGAAGAAAACCAAAATAGGTTGTGGCTTTATTACACAACCAATTTAAATGAAAAGCCTGCATTTGTTGTACATATACCCTACGAACCTTATGAAAAAGCAGCTGTATCTCTTCTCGAAAGGTGGATTGGGAATATACTAAAAGTAGGTAAAGAGCTATCTAATAAATAAAACCCTTAGACCTTACTATCTCTCTCTCCTTTGTTACAATCAACCCCTCAACACCATCCAAACTTTCTACTAATTCTAACCCTTCCTCCCTTCCCAAAACAAAAACAGAAGTAGCTAATGCATCTGCATCGATTGCTTTGTCCGTTATTATTGTTACTGAAATTAGTTCTGTTGCACTATAACCTGTTCTCGGATCTACAATGTGATGGAATGTTTTATTTTCATTGAAATATCTTTCATAATCTCCGGAAGTTGCAACTGATTTGTTGTTCAGAGGGATTATTGCAATATAATCATTCTTATTCCTGGGGTTTTGCAAAGCAATCTGCCAGTTTTCATTTCCTTTATTTCCTATAGCTCTCATATCACCCCCTGCATTAACCAAAGCATGCACTACTCCCTGTTTTTGTAAAACCTCAATTGCTTTATCAATTGCATAGCCTTTTGCAATCCCTCCAAGTGTGATTTTCATTTCCGGCTTTGTAAATTCAATATGCCTGTTCTCTATGAAAACATTTTCATAGCCAACCAATCTTAATTTTTGTTTAATCTCTTCATCTGTTGGAGCTCTTTTTAACTCCTCAAATGAATATGAATATAAATCGAGGATTGGCTGGACAGTTATGTCAAATGCTCCTCTTGATAAATCGCCATATCTTAATGATTTCCCTAAAACATAAATTAGCTCATTGCTTGCTTCATCTAATTCTCCATTTTTATTTAATAGATAAACCTCAGAATCATTTTGATAATTGCTTAATAAACTTTCAATCCTTTCTATCTCTTTAAATGCTTCTGTAATGGCATTTTCTGCCATTTCTTTGTTTTCATCGTAAATAGTTATTGTAACTAAAGTTCCCATTAATTCCTTTGTCTGCTCTGTTTTTTTTATAGAAGAGCAGCTTGTCAATAAAAGGATTAGAAACAATACTATGATTGCTCTTTTCATATTATATCTGTTTATCACTTAATTAATAAAGGTTTCTGAAGTTTTGCTCTATAAGGAAATTTATTTTTAGCTAGTTATTAACTACTACTTAGTTGTAATAATAGAAAGATTTATATATCAATCCTTGTTTTTCAGAGAATAAAATGTTTACCAAAAATAGTTGTTTAAAATGGGAATAGGTGAGAAGATAGAAGAAGAATTTAATCTTAGTAAGAGCAAAAAACTAGAAAAAATATGTGAAGAGATTTTTGAACATCCTCCGGATTGGAAGAAAATTAAAGCTAATTTTTACGACTCTGATGCATTTAAGAGAGATAAACCTTTAACAGAAACCGAATATGCAAGATATTTTAGCGAGATTCATTTAGATCTGTGCTTAGAAAAGATTTATAGAAAACACCGCAAATGGGATATTAATTTAAACCCAATAGAAGAAGGTATGAAATCAGATGGCTACGAGTTTAATTACACTGAGGATGGAAGAGTAAGGGCACAGTTAATAGAAGGTACTGATAATTTTGAATATGATAAAATAATAACTATTGATGAGCTACCTGTTGTTTTTGAGATAAAACTAACCGACTGGAATGTAGGCAGTAATCATTCAAAAGGTAAACGCACAAAACGTAGAAGCAGGGGGAAAGGTATTGAAAACAGTCTTAGGGAAGATGTATATAAGAGAAGGTTGTCACCAATTTATCAGCGTTTTGGGAAAGTTGGATATGTAATGGTTATCCCTAACGATATTTACAAAGATTGGGTAGTTAAGAGACCTAAAGATTCAGAATACCTTCCTCCATTCCAGGAAAACAACGGACTCATAGTCCCATTCTACTCAGAAAGAAAGAAGTTTAGAGAAGAAGTAATACAAAAAGTTAAAGAATACGGACTGAAGCTTAAGAAAAACGGATCTTCTTTATAATTCATTTTGTAAAAATCTTTAAATAAAAAGTAGAAAACCTTCACAGACATCAATTCCCAGTGTAGCTTTACCTACTAACATTTATATATTCTTGATTTATAATTACAGTATAAATAGCCCCATATGCACTTTCTGTTGGTGAATATTTTGACTCTGTTTCCTTAACCAATTTCATTGGAATAAGAGTTTTTTCTATCCCATCTTTCATAAAATGTGTATAATAACGTAAATTGGGATCTGCCATTAATTCTAATAAACTTTTCCCCTTTTTAGGGATTTTTACAAGAATATCTGCTAGACCCAAACCAATTTTTCCTAGCTCTCTTTGTTGATATTCTACAACAACTTGAGCGCCCAGCTGTGCGATCTCGTAGGTGGGTATAGTCAGAAGTTGTTTTAGTTGTTCAAAAGTTAAATTCTCTAAGTCTTCAGGCTTCATCTGCCTCATATTAGTACTCACCAATAGAGAAGAATGAAATATTCTTTTTAAATTTAATTATTAAATAAACAAATTAAACCTATAAACTACTTCACCCGCTAAATAACAATAAGATTTATATATACCTTTAAGGAACTTGATAACTATGAAATCCTTTTTTGGGGGAATCCATCCTATTTACAATAAAATAACAAGGAAAGATGCAATAAAGGTAGCTCCTTTGCCAAAAAAGGTTATCTTGCCATTGCAGCAGCATACAGGAGCCATTTGTGAACCATTAGTTAAAGCAGAAGATATAGTTAAGGTTGGACAAAAAATAGCCGAATCAAAAGCCTTTGTTTCTGCTCCTATTCATGCTTCTATTTCAGGTAAAGTTTTGGGAATAGCAAAAGCAAAGCACCCTGTTTTGGGAGAATGCAACTCAATTGTAATAGAAGCTGACGGAAAGATAGAATGGGACGAATCAGTAAAAAAAAGAGAAAATGTGGATGCTCTGACAAAGGAAGAATTAAAAAATATAATAAAAGAGGCAGGCATTGTTGGATTAGGAGGAGCTGCTTTCCCTACCCATGTAAAATTATCCCCTCCCCCAGAAAAGAGCATTAACACTGTAATTCTTAACGGAGCAGAGTGCGAGCCTTATTTAACCTGTGATCATAGGATAATGTTAGAGCAAACAGAGAGGATAATAAAAGGATTCCAGATAATAATTAAGATTCTGGAGCCAAAGCAATGCTATATAGGTATTGAAGACAATAAAGAAAATGCAATAGCTTTGTTTGAAGAAAAACTTCTGAATATGGGACTCCAGGATAAAATAAAAATAATAAGACTAGAGACAATATATCCTCAGGGTGCAGAAAAAAACCTTATATATTCCATAACAAAAAGAAAAGTCCCAAACGCTGGAGGACTTCCAATGGATGTCGGGGTAGTTGTCCAGAACGTCCAGACAGCAAAAGCAATCTATGATGCTGTTTACCAAGGCAAGCCCTTAATTGAAAGAGTAATTACAATAACAGGAGCTGTAAAAGAGCCAAAAAACCTATTGGTAAAGATAGGAACACCTGTTAAAGAGCTAATTGAATTCTGCGGAGGCTATGAAGACTCTATTGGAAAAATAATTTCAGGCGGCCCAATGATGGGCATTGCACAGTATACAGATGATATCCCAATAATCAAAGGCTCATCCGGTATATTAGTTCAAAAAGAAGAAGTAATAAAAGAAGAGGAAAGGGATTGCATAAGATGTGGAAGATGTATTGACAAATGCCCTATGAATCTAATGCCAACAATGATTTCACAATATGCCCAAAAAGATGACTTTGACAAATGCCAGGAATATTCTGCTTTGGATTGTTATGAGTGCGGCTGTTGTAGTTATGTTTGTCCAAGCAAAATCCCATTAGTTCATTGGATAAAATATGCAAAAGGGGAATTAATAAAAAGAAAGAAGAAATAAGATGGAGAAAGAAAGAAAACTAACAGTTTCAGTAAATCCTCACGTTAAAGATAAGGATAATGTAAATAAGATAATGTGGTATGTTATAATAGCTTTACTTCCTGCTGCAATAGCTGGAATATATTTCTTCGGAATAAACTCTTTATTAATAATACTCTTATCAGTATCTTCCGCTGTTGTAACAGAATTAATTATTCAGGCAATAACAAAAAAACCGATTACAATAAAAGATGGCTCTGCTGTTTTAACAGGTTTATTATTAGCCTTAATATTATCACCATTAGTTCCATGGTGGATTCCTATTTTAGGCTCAGTATTTGCAATAGCCATCGGAAAGCAAATCTTTGGAGGTCTCGGCCATAATATATTCAACCCTGCTTTGGCAGGCAGGGCTTTTCTGGTTGCCTCATGGCCTGCCTTGATGACAAAATGGTTACTAATTGATGCTGCAACAGGAGCAACCCCTCTTGCTTCACTAAAATTAGAAGGAATTAAAACCGGTTATTCAAAATTATTCTTAGGGAATATCGGCGGTTGTATCGGAGAAACATCTGCTATTGCTCTATTAATAGGAGCTGCATTTTTATTATATAAAAAAATAATTGACTGGAGAATCCCGGCTGCTTTTATCGGCACTGTTTTTGTTTTTGCTTTTATTTTCAGGCAGGATCCAATCTTCCATATCTTAGCTGGCGGTTTGTTGATAGGCGCTTTCTTTATGGCAACTGATTATGTTACAAGTCCCATCACAAAGAACGGAAAACTAATCTTTGGTTTTGGCTGCGGTTTTTTAACAATAATATTAAGGTTACTCTCAGGCTATCCGGAAGGCGTTATGTTTTCGATATTACTGATGAATGCAACTACACCCTTAATTGATAGGTATACAAGGCTAAAGCCATTTGGATACAAAAAGCCAAAAAAAGAAAAAAAGGCAGAAAAGCCAAAAGAAGAAAAAACAATGGAAAAGAAAAAAGAACCAGAAGTTGATTTAGAAAGCAAAGAAGGGAAGAAAATAAAAGTGGAAATATATGAACAAAAAGAAGAGCCAAAAGAAGAAATAATAAAGCAAAAAGAAAAAAATGAACGAAACGATTAAGTTAGGAATAACCCTGATGATTGTAACCTTGATAGCTTCGTTAGCTTTGGCTTTGACAAATTATTATACTAATCAACACATAGGCTTGCAAAAAGAATTATCGGTTAAAGAATCCCTTAACAAGGTGATTGACGCTGAATGGTTTGAGGAAAAAGATGGTTATTATGATGCGTATGGTAAGGAAGGCAAACTAATAGGCAGGGTTCTAAAAGTTGAAGTGTCTGGTTATTCGTCAATAATCAGTGCTTTGGTTGGAATTGATTTAGAAAATAAAATTACCGGTATTGATATTATAAGCCAGCAGGAAACACCAGGTTTAGGAGCAAATATTGAGAAAGAGGATTTCTTAAAGCAGTTTATCGGAAAAACAAAAGAAGAATTAAAAATAGAAAAAGACGGAGGGAAGATAGACGCTATAACAGGAGCTACTATTTCGTCAAGAGCAATAACTAATGGTGTAAGGAATGTTATAGAAGAGTATAATTCCGCTGATATAATAAGTGCTTCTCCAGAAGCAAACTATACTGAAAATGCAACAAAATAGTTTTTTAGAATTAACAAAAGGCATATTTAAGAAGAATCCTATATTTTGCTTAGTTTTAGGATTATGCCCTTTTTTGGCTGTATCTACTTCATTGGATAATGCAATTGGTATGGGGGCTGCTGCAACATTTGTTTTGCTCTTTTCAAGCATTATCATTTCATTAATAAGAAAAAAGATTCCTGATAAGATAAGAATCCCGATATTTATCACAATCATTGCTTCTTTTGTTACAATTGCAAGCTTATTCATGCAGGCTTATCTCCCGGCTTTAAACAAAGCATTGGGAATATATGTTCCTTTAATCGTTGTCAATTGTATCATTTTAGGAAGGGCAGAGGCTTTTGCTTCAAAGAATAACACATTAAAGTCAACATTAGACGGATTGGGGATGGGTATTGGTTTCACTTTATCTTTATTATTAATCAGTTTTATCAGGGAATTTTTAGGGACAGGTTCATTAAGATTATTTGGAATTAGCTTAATCAGCATACCAATAGAGCCGGCAATGGTATTTATTTTAGCCCCTGGTGCCTTGTTAGTTATGGGTTTACTGTTAGGATTATTCAGGCATATTGGCAGTAAGAGGAAAGCATAATGGAAAATCTGTTGGCAATAATAATTGGAGCAATATTTGTAAATAACTTTATACTGACAAGATTCTTAGGATTATGTCCCTTCTTTGGTGTTTCAAGAAGAACAAAGCCTGCTTTAGGAATGGGTTTAGCTGTTATTTTTGTTATGACCTTGTCTTCGATCATAACGTGGATAGTCTATAACCTTATATTGGTTCCATTAAATATTCAATATCTTCAGATAATTGTTTTTATATTGGTTATCGCAACTTTGGTTCAGTTTGTTGAATTGTTTTTGAAAAAGGCGAATCCTGTATTGCATAAAGCATTAGGAATATACCTGCCTTTAATTACAACAAACTGTGCTGTATTAGGGGTTGCTTTCCTGAATGTTCAGGAGAATTATTCATTTATTGCAGCCTTGGTTTTTGGAATCTCAGCCGGAGTTGGTTTTTTACTTGCTTTATTACTGATGTCAGGCATAAGGGAAAGGATGGAATTAAGCAAAGTTCCAAAGGCATTTGAAGGACTGCCAGTAGCTTTTATTGTTGCTGCATTAATGTCTATGGCCTTTTTAGCTTTTAGCGGGATGATAAGATGATAATACAGTCAATAATTGTTTTAGGGGCTTTAGGATTGGGGTTTGGTATTTTCCTGGCCTTTTTTTCAAAGAAATTTGAAGTAAAGAAAGATCCAAGGGTTGATGAAATTTTAAAGTTATTGCCCAATGCAAATTGTGGAGCATGTGGATATGCTGGTTGTAAAGCATATGCAGAAGCTGTTGTGGCTAATAAAGATGTTCCTGTTGATTTATGCGTTCCCGGGCAAAGAGAAGTTGCAGAAAAAGTAGCAAAAATTGTTGGCAGAGAAGTTGAAGAAAAAAAGGTTCAGTTAGTTGCTCAGTTAAAATGTGCAGGCGATAAAGAAAAAACAAGTGAGAAATTCGAATATGACGGAGTTAAGACCTGCAAGGCAGCTAATCTGGTTTTAGGGGGGCCAAAATCATGTAGCTATGGTTGTATCGGCTTTGGTGATTGTGTAAAGGCATGTAAGTTTGGTGCCTTAAAGATGGGCGATAATGGGTTGCCTGTCGTAGATAAGGAAAAATGTGTTGCCTGCGGAGCTTGCGTTAAAGCATGCCCTAAGAATTTATTTAAGCTTGTCCCCAAGGATAAGAAAATCCATGTTCTTTGTTCTTCCAAGGATTCTACAAAGGATGTTATTAAAGCATGCAAGGTTGGCTGTATTGCCTGCAAAGCATGCGAAAAAGCATGCCCTGTAGATGCTATTCATGTCAAAGATAATTTAGCTGAAATAGATTATTCTAAATGTATTATGTGCGGAAAATGTGTAGAAGTTTGCCCAAGAAAAATTATTGTGGACGAGAGAAAAACTACTGAAAATAAGGCAAAAGAGAAAGCTTAGCATCAGTCGTTATATTCATATTCAGCCTTATCAGACCTGCTTCGTCTCCTTGTGTAGGTAAATGTGTTATATGCATTTCGCAATTCTCTAATTCCTTTAATTTTTCCAAAGCCTTTTTTGCAGTTGGGTTGGTAGTTGAGCTCATTGCTAACGCAATTAATGTTTCATCTACATTCAGGCAGGATGTTTTCTTATTCAGCAAATCCTTTTTCATATTGGTTATCACCTGAATAACCTCTTTGCTGATTAAATCAATATCATCAGGAATATTTGCCAGTTCTTTTATAGCATTTAATATTGCAGCAGATTCAGCATGCAGTAAGGAGGAGTTTTTTCCAGTAACTATTTTTCCATTCTTTAATTCAATTGCAGCTCCACAGAAGATATTGTTAAAACCCTTTCCCTTCTTTTCTGCATCTAGAGCAGCTTTTCTTGCTGCTATTACAACCTTTCTGTCTTCTGGTTTTACCTTAACCTCCTTCATTATTTCCTTTATCCTGTCTATTGTTTCCTGTGTTTCTATACCTTCAATCTTCTCCCGGTAATACCTGAAATATCTTCTTATTATCTCCTGCTTTGCAGCTTCTCTGCAAATCTTATCATCAATTATCCCTTCTTTTGCCGTATTAACACCCATATCAGTTGGAGACCTATACCCGAAGGGTTCTTTTTCTTTTGTTATTTTTTGCATAATGTTTTTCAGAATATTAAAATTTTCAATATCCCTGTTATAGTTTATAGCTGTAACATTGTATGCCTTTTTGTGAAATGGATCAACCATATTTACATCCAATAAATCTGCTGTTGCTGCTTCATAAGCAACATTTATCGGGTGTTTTAACTCTAAATTCCATATTGGAAATGTCTCAAACTTCGCAAACCCTGTTTTTTCTCCCCTTTTTCTTTCATGATAAATCTGAGATAAACAAAATGCCATTTTTCCTGAATTTCCCCCCACTCCTGTAACAATTATCAATTTTTTATCTGTTTTTACATAAGGCTGTTTTCCATAACCTGCCAATACTTTCTTAATATTGTTTGGATACCCCTTGATTTCTTTATGAATATAAGATTTCATTCCAAAATTCTCTAATTTCTTTTTGAATTTTTTAACCGATGATTCATCACTATAGCGGGTTATAATTACAGAACTGACATTAAGTCCAAAATCCCTTATATCCCCTATATCTTTCAAAGCCATATTGTCATAAGTCAATCCAAAATCCCTTCTCACCCTTCCTTTTTCAATATCTTTTGCGCTTATGCAATAGATTATTTCAATATCTCCTAATTTTTTTAATAACTCTATTTTGGTTGTTGGTTCATAACCTGGAAGAACTCTTGCTGCATGCAGGTCATAACAAAGCTTCCCTCCAAACTCAAGATACAGTCTCTGGAATTTGCTAACCTTATCTAGAATTTTCTTTTTTTGCTCTTTTAGGTATTTCTTTATGTCAAAGCCTTTTTTGTGCATTATACGGGAATATTTTAAGGGTTTTTAAATTTTTCTAAAATTGCTACTATACAGCCAAAAAAACCGATAGGTTTAAATTTAACTTATATTTTTTTCTGAGATATGACCAAGATAGTAATTATCGGATTAGGAGCAGCTGGTTTTGGAGCAGCTCTGGCAGCTAAAAAACAAGACAGAAATGCAGAAATAACAATAATAGATGAAAAGGATTTTTTAATGCATCAATGCGGCTTGCCATTTGCTTTAGAAGGTGAAATCAAAGATATTTCTGACCTTAAGCATAAAATTAATTTTGAGAGGATGGGCATTAACTCACTTAATAATTGTAAAGTTGATAATATAGATTTCAATAAGAGAATAGTTTATTATAATAAAAAAGAAAAAATTGATTATGATAAACTAATAATTGCAACTGGTTCTAAGCCATTTATTCCTCCTGTTAAAACGGATAATAAGATTTTTACTGTTCATAATATTGAAGATACAAAAGAATTAGAGAATAATATTAAAAAAGGAGAAAAAGCAATAATTGTTGGAGCCAGCGCAGTTGGATTAGAAACAGCAGCTGCTTTAAAGAAGAAAGGTATGGATGTCAAGGTTATTGATATGCTGCCTTCAACATTCCCAAAATCCATAGATAAGGACATTTCTGAAATCTTAGAGGAAAAATTAAAAGAAAAAGGAATAAAATTAGAGCTTGGTAAAAAGGTTACCGAAATAAAAGAAAAAGCTCTTGTAGTAATGGCAACAGGGGTATTGCCGAATATTACCTTCTTAGAAGGCACTTTAATAAAAATAAACAAATTCGGCATAGAAGTAAACGAGAGAATGGAAACCTCTGTTAAGGATGTTTATGCAGCAGGTGATTGTTGTTGTGTAAAATCTTTGATAAATAAAGAAAAGACACCCTCCCAATTGGCAAATAACGCATACAAGGAAGGAACAATAGCAGGAATAAATGTAGCAGGAGGAAATACAGCCTATAAAGGAATCCTTAATACCTTTGCTTCTGTAATCGATGATATTGAAATTGCTGCTACTGGATTTAATTCCTTTTTTGCAGATTTTTATAAAATAAAAACAGTAATTGGAAAAGCTAAAGGAAAAAATAAACCAGAATGGTTTGGTTCTGCCAAAGAATTAACAGTTAAACTAATTGCAGATGAAAAAGGAAAAATCATCGGAGGACAAGCAATTGGTGAAGGAGCCAAAGAAAGAATCAATATAATATCAACTGCAATTAAGGCTGGGTTTACACTAAAAGATATTTCTGAACTGGAATTAGCCTATTGTCCTGCAGTATCAGATTATTACGATGTTCTTGTAATGGCTGCTGAGTTAGGGTTAAGAAAAATTCAGTAATCTTTTTAAAATAGGTTATGTTCTTTTTTATAATGAAACCAGAATGGCTTAAAGTCAAAATCCCATCAGGAGAAGCTTACTCTAAACTAAAATCCTTACTGGAAGGCTCAACCCATACCATCTGTGAAGAGGCAAAATGCCCTAATTTAGCAGAGTGCTGGGAAAAAGGAACAGCAACTTTTCTTATTTTAGGCGATGTCTGCACAAGAAACTGCAGATATTGTAATGTTAAGCATGGAACTCCCTCAAGCGTTGATTTTAAGGAACCTGATAAAGTAGCAAACATTGTTAAAAAATTAGGATTAAAGTATGTTGTTATTACATCTGTTACAAGGGATGACTTAAAGGACGGCGGTGCAAGGACATTTAAAGAAACAATAAATGCTATAAGAAATATTACAGACGCTAAAGTAGAAGTGCTCACACCTGATTTTAAGGGAGACACAAATGCAATAAGAACTGTCTTGAGCGCAGAGCCCAATGTTTTTGCTCATAACATTGAAACAGTTGAAAGATTATTCCCAACAATAAGACCAGAGGCAGATTATAAAAGATCAATGATATTTTTGAAGAGAATAAAAGAGATTGACCCTAAACAGATAACAAAGTCTGGATTAATGATTGGCTTAGGAGAGACAAAAGATGAAATAATCAAGACAATAAGAACTTTAAGATTAGCCAAGGTTGATATCCTAACAATTGGACAGTATTTACAGCCAAGAGAAGATTTAGCCAATGTTGAAAAATACTACACCCCAGAAGAATTTGAGGAATTTAAAAGATTAGGCTATGAGTTAGGATTTAAGCATGTAGAATCAGCACCATTAGTAAGAAGCAGTTATCATGCAGAAGAGGCTTTTAACAATTAAGTTTTTATATCTAGATTCATTCTTCTCTATTGGGGGGTAAGTTTGAAAAAGACCTATTTGTTGATATGCTTTTACCTTGTTTTATTAGCTAAGCTTGTAGTTTCGCAAGAAGGTTTTGTAACAGTAAACGGAATAGAATTCTATCTTAATGGAAAGCCGTTTTATTTTGCAGGGACAAATGCGTATTATTTATGGTATTCTGATATTTATTGCAGTTCTCCTGCTCTACATCAAGGATGTGCTGTTAACCTGTTAGATAGTGCAAAAGCCCTAAATCTGACAATTATAAGAACATGGGGCTCAAGTGAGGGAAGCTGGGGGGTTAGATATGGCTTTAATTTTCAGCCTAATAAGGGCGTTTATGATGAAGCAACATTTGTGAATTTTGATAAAGTTATAAAAGAAGCAGGCAAAAGAAATATTAAGTTGATTGTTGCATTGGTTAATAATTGGGATAGCTTTGGAGGGATGTGCCAGTATGTTAAGTGGTGCGGGCTACCTGATGCTGATTTATGCGAGGCAGGTGAACCTTGGCCTTTTCCACATGCTTATGTGCATGATTCTTTTTACACTGATGATTGTATAAAAGGGCTTTACAAAAACTATATTGCTTATTTTTTAAATAGAATAAACACTATCACGGGGATTAAGTATAAAGATGATCCGACTATCATGGCTTGGGAACTAGCCAATGAACCTAGATGCAGGTCGGATAAAACAGGAGATACCTTAAACAACTGGATCGGAGAGATGAGTGCATATATAAAAACAATTGATTCAAACCATTTAGTTACTGTTGGTATTGATGGGGGGTATGTAAATAAAAATTATGAAGGACATCCAAATAATTGGTGGCATACCGGAGGGGAAGGACAAGATTTTATAAGAAATCATAAATGGGGAAATATTGATTTTGCTACATTTAATTATTATGATGATGCAAACAGATTTGATGTAAATCAAACACTATGGATTCAAGAGCATATTGAAGATTCTCATAATATAATTGGAAAGCCAGTCATTCTTCAGGAGTTTAATACAATTGACGAAACCAACAGAGCTTCTAAGCTTTCTGTAATTTATGGTAAACTTGAAAATTTTAATATTAACGGAGATACTTTTTGGATGCTTTCTGATTTTAGAGGGGCGGATGAGGATGGATTTGAAGTTTTATGTCCTGAAGACTCTGAAATATGCCAAATAATATCAAATCACGCTTTATATATGTATAATAAAAGCGATCCCGGCATTAATTTCCTAATCAACCTGCAAAAAGGATGGAATTTAATTTCTCTTCCATTGGCATTAGATGACAACTCAGTTGCAAATATTTTCTCCGGTATCCCATACTCCAGCTTATTTTATTACAACAACGGCTGGAAAGTTCCAACAAAGATAGAATCAAACAAAGGCTATTGGGTTAAGGTCGGAGGCAATTATGTAATGAATATAAGAGGCAATCCTATTGAAAGCCCTGATTTCAATGCTGGTACAGAGTGGAAATTATTAGGCTACCCTTATCTTGAAGAGAAGGATATTTCCATATTGCCCTATAATGTCGCTTCATATAGGTATGATAATTCTAATTGGTATTCTTATAACTCTGGAAGAACTTTAAACTCCATGTCTAAGTTTAAACCAGGCTATGGCTATTGGATAAAAAAGATTTAAATAAACGCTAAATTCCCATTTCTATGATGAGATTTAGATTAATTGATTCAGGCTATAATACTCCTTCAATAAACATGGCGATAGATGAAGCTTTATTAACCTCAAAACTACCTGTTTTGAGATTCTATTGCTGGAAACCAGCCGGCTTAAGCATTGGTTATTTCCAATCAATAAAAAACTTTAATTTTAAAAATTTAAAAAAACATAATATAGATTTAGTTAGAAGATTAACAGGAGGAAATGCTGTCCTGCACGACAAGGAATTAACTTATTCTTTTATTATTGACGAAAAGGAAATGCCTAAATCTGTAATGGAATCTTATAAAATTATCAGCAAAGGCTTATTGCAGGGATTAAATAATTTAGGGTTAAAAGCTGCAATGAACGAAGATGTCAAAAAAGGGCAAAAAAGCGCAGTCTGCTTTAACGACCCTTCATGGTATGAAATATTAGTAAACAAAAAAAAGATTATTGGTTCTGCACAGAAAAGGGTAAATGGAAAATTGCTTCAGCATGGTGCAGTATTGATTGACATTGATATAGAAAAATATTGTGGTTTATTTAATAATTATAATGGAGAACTAATAAAAAAGGTAAAAGATAGAATGACTTCAATAAATAATGAATTAAATAAGCAAATTAGTTATAATGAAGTTAAAGAAGCCATGAAAAAAGGTTTTGAAGAAGAACTCAAAATAGATTTTGTTGGGGATAAACTAACCGAAAAAGAAATTGAATTAGCCAAGAAATTAGAAAGAAATAAATACTCAACAGATAAATGGAATCAGGGAAGATGACAACTGTAATGGTTTTTGGAAGCTTTGATATATTGCATCCCGGACATCTCTATTTTTTAAAGCAGGCAAAGACGTTAGGAACCAATTTAGTTGTAGTTATTGCACGTGATTCCACAATAAAAGAAATAAAAAATATTACCCCTAAGTACAATGAAAGGCAAAGAGTGGAACATATTAGGGATTTAAGGATAGCTGATAAAGTTATGCTTGGGTATGAAACTGACAAATATGAGGTTATTGAAGAGATTAACCCTGACATTATTGCCTTAGGTTACGACCAGGATAGTTTTGCAGATAAGCTGAAGGAAGAAATGGAAAAGAGGAAGATGAACCCTAAGATTATCAGGTTAGGTGCATATAAAGAAGAGCATTATAAGAGTTCTAAACTAAGATAGCCTTTTTAATTATATAATGGCCGGTGTATTCGTTTTCCATCTGTATTTCATATTCCTCAATTCTTATTTTCTTTTTGAATAATGGACAATCAACAACAAAGCTTTCAAATTCCCCTCCTTCCCCAATTGGTGAAACATTTAATGATCTCATCCTATCCATAAAAGTCAATCCAATTCTCATACCAAGCATCTCCTTTTTCATGCCTTCAGCAGCAATCCCTACTATAATAACATTAAAGTTTTTTATAAGTTCATTAAGATAAATCTCTTCATTAATATGCCATAATGGTGCTATTGATTCCAGCTTTAGCTCCTTGCATATGTTGTCAACCCTCTCTTTTTGGTAATTTGATTTTATTGCTCCTGAAACTAACCCTTCAATCTTGTATTTTTGCTTTGCTATCTCTATTGCCTGCTTTAAATCCTCAAGCTCTTCTTCTTTTATACCTTCTGTCTCCCACCACACCAAAGGAAGCTCTGCTGCTTTTGCCTGCAATTTTACTAACTCAACATTAGGTATATGGAACATATAAGATTCAGGATTTCTTGACTTAATGGCTATCAAGCAGACTAGTTCATTCTCTTTGCCAGCTTTATATGCTGCAAATAAGCTGTCTTTTCCTCCGGATATTAAAGCACCGATTTTCATAGTAAACTCCTTAGATAGTCTTTCTTATATTTAAAACCCTTTCTTTTTGCCAATTTCTCTATAGCATTATCAAACCTGCTCCCATACTGTGCAGCTCTTTTCTTCCTCCATGCAAATTCCTTTAAGCCAAGCTGCTCAGCTACTTCCCTTAATATTAGTTTATTTTGGTTTACACTTAATTTAAACTCTGCAGGAATTCTTAGAGCATAATCTATTAATTCTTTCTCCAGATAAGGCACCCTTAAACTTATTTTTTGCGCTTTTGCAATAGCTAAATCCCTGCTTATATCCCTTTCATACATATTTAACAAGCCATTAAAACATTCTTTGTTAATATCTTCAGCCTTTAAATGCCTTTCATAGCCGGCAAATAATTCTTCAGAGCCAAGACCAGAAAACATTACATTTATTTTATCCTTTTTTGCCATCTCAAAGGAAATGTAAAAAGGTAATGCAACTCCAACCTTAACAACATTCGGCTCATTTAATATCTTCAGAATTTTTTTAATATATTTTTCTGTTTCATTAAGATTTATTGTTTTTATCTTTAATTTCAAATTTAATTTCTTTGCTGCCTTTTTTGCATAGCTTAAATCTTCTGCCTGTTTCAGCCCTTTATCTTGTAATGCTGCTGTATAGCAGATGAAGTCCTTCTTCTCTTTCCTGCACACTTGAGCGATTAGTGTACTATCAACCCCACCTGAAAATAAGATTCCAAATCTCTCATTAGGAATATTTTTTTTAATTGAATTTACAACTATATCCTGCAAATCTTTTAATATCTCTCTGTGATCTTTATTTAAAGGTTTTATAGAAAAAGCTCTAATAAATTCTTTCCATTTTTTTTCATTCAAGCTCAACAACATTTGTAGTTTTTAAGAAAATGCCGTACTTTTTAAGATTAACTAATTTTTCCACTTGTTTTCTGGTAATATCAATAAATTCCTGGTAGTTCTTAGGTTGTATCTTTCTGAGAAGAAAGTGGAATGTGTCAATATGGGTTCTAAAGATTAAACCCATTATCTTATTTTTATTAATGCATCTCTTGCAGATAAGGTCAGAGCCTATTATTTCAAGCCATTGGTCCTCTTTCCTGCAGTTAGTGCATTTCATAGTCTGCAATAATTTTGAGTAATATTTATAAATATATCTTTTTTTATAATGAAATATGGAGCAAACTTGTAATAAATTGGTAAAAGCAATAAAGCAATACTTCAAAAAAGCAAAAATAAAAAAAGCAGTCATTGGCCTAAGCGGGGGAATAGACTCTTCTTTATCTTTAAAATTAGTAGCGGATGCTATAGGTAACAGGAATGTTACAGCATTAATCATGCCTGAGAAAGGATTGAGTAAAAGGGAAGATGTTAATGATGCTGTTGAGCTTTGTAAATTATTAAATGTTAAGTATAAAATAATACCTATCAATAGGATAGTTGATCAATTCAAAGGGATAAAGCAAAGTAAGATTTCTTTAATAAATTTAAAGCCGAGAATAAGGATGGCAATTCTATATAATTATGCAAATGCGAATAATGCTCTGGTTATCGGAACATCAAATAAAACAGAGCTCAAACTAGGATATTTTACAAAGTATGGAGATGGTGCTTGTGATTTAGAGGTAATTGGTGATTTATATAAAACAGAAGTTAAAGCCCTAGCTAAATATTTAAAATTACCAGAAAAAATAATAAAAAAAATGCCTTCTGCAGGCTTGTTTAAAGGGCAGACTGATGAGAAAGAGATTGGAGCTAGTTATGAAGATATTGATAAAATGCTGAAAGGAAAGAAAAAAATAAACGAGAAAATAAAAAAATTGATTCAAAAAAACAAACATAAAACAGAAAGTATTCCAGTAATAAAAAAATGAAAACAGCCCTATTCATCGGAAGATTCCAGCCATTCCATAATGCACATTTATCAGATATAAAACTAATCCTAAAAGAGTGTAATAAGGTGATTATTGCAATAGGCTCTTCCCAGGAATCAGCTACAAAAGAAAATCCTTTTAGCTATGAAGAAAGAAAAGAAATGATAGAAAGAACATTAAAAGCCCATAAAATACTAAATTATAATATTATACCTATACCTGATGTTAATGATGATGAAAAATGGGTTGACCATGTTAAGGAAATAATCCCGGAATTTGATACAGTCTATACAGGGAATGATTTTACTGAAAAATTATTCAAAGAAAAAAATATTGAAGTCAGAAAGATAAAACTAATACCTAAAATTAATGCAACTGAAATAAGAAAGCGAATCATTCAGGGAAATGATTGGAAAGAGCTGGTTCCAAAAGAAGTTGCTGGATATATTGAAAAGATTGATGGAATAAAAAGAATTAGGGATATTAGACATTAAGCTAAAGGACTTAACCGACGTGTGTACAGAATTCAAATTAGATTGAAGGTATAGAAAACATTATATATCTATTTTTATTATCATCTTATTAATGGTTAATAAATTATTGGTTTTGTTGATATTGGTTGGGATTTTGGTTAATGGATGTTCTCCTATTGAAATAACAGAAGCAGATAAAAAATATTGTGAGAAAGATTCAGATTGTGGATTTCAACTAGATTGTTGTTGTTATGAAGCAATCAACAAGGAATTCATCACAGATGTAACATGTGATATGAAAGGGATCCAATGTGTACCTTGTTTCTATAGTGCAGAAAGACATTCAGTCAAATGCGTTGATAATGAATGCAAATTTGTTCTCAAAGAAGAAAAAATCGTAAAAATAGGAAAGAATGTTGATTTTCCTAAATCCTCCCAACCTTATACTTCATACGAGTTAGAATCAATAACAAGCATTGTTGATAAGAATAATTATTTGAATGACCAAATTATTGGTGAAGTATTTGGTTTTTTACAGCAGGAAGTTAAAACATTTTCTGGAAATCAATATATCAGGTTTGAACCTAAACTAACATTAGTCCGTCATTACGAAAGTTCCTTAGAATTGACATTCAGTGGAAAAGGTTATATTAGTGATGATATTTATGATAATTATCACATTAGAATGAGATACAAAAATAACAATGCAGAAATATTGGAGAATGCTGTTGCGTGGAAAGGTGTCCCAGACAAATACAAACAATTAGCTATCAATATTGTTAAAATTAAAGAGCCAGAGATTATCGAAAAAACAACAACAAACCCTGATGTAAGATGGATACCTGAACAAGATGGAATTTTGAGTTTACTTTTTGTTAGTCCTTCTACTATTCCAGAATCCCCCCACGCTTGGATACAAATAGATTTAGAAAAAGAGAATATTGTTTCTTTAGAAAAAAAATGGTGGGAATAAAAATAATTATAAGGTATATTAACTAATTCTGCATATACGGAAAATAATAAAAGGGCGACACGAAAGAAGGGCTAACACTAATTAAAAAACATTTTTCAAAAAACCTTTTTTGCTGGTTTTTTCAAACTCCTTTAATAATTTTTTCTGCTTAGAACTTAATCTTGTAGGAACCTCTACCTCGACCTTAACCAATTCATCCCCTTTACCTGCGCCGTGAAGATAAGGAATGCCCAGCTCTTTCATCTTAAATACAGTGCCAGACTGAGTCCCAGAAGGTATCTTTAACTTAGCTTTTCCTTTTAATGTTGGTACTTCTATTTCCCCTCCTAAAGCAGCAACTGTAAATGGAACATTAACCTTAACAAAGATATCATCCCCTTTTCTTTCAAAGGTTTTATGCTCTTTCATATGCAGAACAATATACAAATCACCTGATGGAGCTCCTCTCTGTCCTGCTTCTCCTTCTCCCCCTATTCTTAAGTTGGTTCCTTCCTCTGAGCCCTGGGGTATTTTAATCTTGATTTTTCTTCTTTCATGAACTACCCCTGTTCCATCACAATTAGGACATTCTTCTTTTACGTACTTCCCTTCCCCGTGGCATTTCCTGCATGTTGTCGATGTAGAAAACATTCCAAAAGGAGTACGCTGAGTTCTTCTAACCATTCCTGTGCCATCACAATCCGGACAATTTACAATATCACTCTCACTTTTTGCTCCTGTACCATCACATTCAGGACATGTTTCATTTCTTGGAATAGAAATTTCCTTTTCAGTCCCAACAGCAGCTTCCTCTAATGTAATCTCCATATCGTATCTTAAATCAGCTCCCCTTGCTGCTCTTCTTCTCCTCCCTCCTCCAAATGGAGTACCTCCTCCAAAGAATCTATCAAAAATATCCCCAAAATCAAAAGAAGCAAAATCTGTAAAGTCAAAGCCAAAGTCAGAAAAATCAAACCCCCTGAATCCAGATGCTTGTTTGAATGCCTCTGCAGTTCCAAACTGGTCATACTGTTGTCTTTTTGTATCATCTCCAAGAACCTGTGCAGCTTCATTTATCTCTTTGAATTTTTCTGCTGCATCAGCATCTTTATTAACATCAGGATGATACTTTCTTGCTAATTTTTTATAGGCTTTTTTAATCTCCTCTTTAGTTGCGTTTTTGTTTACACCTAAAATCTTGTAGTAGTCCTTCGCCATATTAAATAAAGAAAAAAGGGGTTATATTTATTTCTTCTTCTTATCATCATTCACTTCATAATCCGCATCAACCACATTGTCGTCTTTCTTCTTTTCTTTCTTTGTTTCCTTTGCTCCTCCTGCCTGCTCCTGCTGCTTCTTTGCCTGCTCTTCTGCCACCTTTTTATAAAGCTCCTCAGAAACCTTTTGGAATTTTTGTATTAAAGCATCCTTTGCTTTTTTAATTTGCTCATAGTTCTTCTCTTTATCTTTAAGCAATTCCTTCAGGCCGTCAATATCCTTTTGTATTGGTTCTAGTTCCTTTTTATCAACCTTGTCACCCAAATCCTTTAACGTCCTCTCATATTGAGTAACTAAACTTTCTGCTTCATTTAAAGTATCTGCTCTCTCTTTTCTTTTTTTGTCTTCCTCTGCGTGTATCTCTGCATCTTTCTTCATCTTCTCAATCTCTTCTTCGTTTAATTTCTGTGATGCTGTAATTCTGATAGACTGCTCTTTTCCTGTCCCTAAATCTTTTGCAGATACATGAACAATTCCATTAGCATCTATGTCAAAAGTGACCTCAATCTGGGGTATTCCCCTGGGAGCAGGTGGAATCCCAACTAAATCAAATCTTCCCAATGACTTATTGTCACCTGCCATTGGCCTTTCTCCCTGTAAAACATTAATAGTAACAGCAGGCTGGTTGTCTGATGCTGTAGAGAATATCTGTGATTTTTTTGTTGGAATTGTCGTATTCCTTGGAATAAGTTCTGTTCTTACCCCACCTAATGTTTCAATACCCAATGTTAATGGCGTAACATCCAACAATAAGATATCCTTAACTTCTCCGGCTAAAACACCAGCTTGTATTGCTGCTCCCTGTGCAACGCATTCCATTGGATCTACTCCTCTCTCAGCTTTTTTAGCAACGAACTCTTCAACAAATTTCCTTACAATAGGCATTCTTGTAGGCCCGCCGACTAAGATTATTTTGTCAATATCTGACTTGCTTAGCTTTGCATCCTTCATAGCCTGCTCAAGAGGAGCCCTGCATTTCTTTATTATTGGTTCAACAAGCTCTTCAAGCTTTGCCCTGTTTATTTTCATCTGTAGGTGAATTGGCTCTCCGTCTTTTTGTGTCAGGAATGGAAGGTTAATATCAGTTTCAGTAGTTGTGCTAAGTTCGATTTTTGCTTTTTCCGCTGCTTCTCTTAAGCGCTGCATAGCAGTGTCGTCATCGCTTAAATCAATATCATTTTTCTTTTTAAAATCCTCAACAATGAAGTTCATTAAGGATTCATCCATATCTGTCCCGCCTAACTGCGTATCTCCGCTTGTAGATTTAACCTCAAAAACCCCTTCCCCGAATTCCATTATTGTTACATCTAATGTCCCTCCTCCAAAATCAAAGACAAGAATCTTATGTTCCTTTTCTGATTTATCTAAACCATAGGCCATTGAAGCTGCAGTTGGCTCATTAACTAATCTTACAACCTCCAGGCCTGCAATTTCTCCTGCATCCTTGGTTGCCTGTCTTTGGTCATCGTCAAAATAAGCAGGAACCGTAATAACTGCTTTCTTTATTGGCTCTCCAACAAACTCTTCTGCATCTTTTCTTATCTTCTGAAGCAAAAAAGCAGAAATTTGTTGTGGTGTATACTCCTTTTCATTAATTTTGTATTTAAAATTAGTGCCCATCTTTCTTTTTGCAGCTGTTATCGTTCTTTCAGGGTTAGAAACAGCCTGCCTTCTTGCCGGCTCTCCCACTAACATCTGCCCGTCTTTTGTGAATGCAACTACAGATGGAAATGCCTTCCCATATTGGGTAGTTCCTTCCGCAGATGGAATTATTGTTGGTTTTCCAGCCTGCAAAACAGCAGCTGCGCTATTTGATGTACCTAAGTCTATTCCAATTATTTTTTCCTTTCTTGATTTTTTTTCAGCCATTTTTATTCACCTACAAAATTTTTAATTTTGGAGGCGCCAGAAATTACGAAGTAATTTCTCTTGCCTTTATAATTTTTAACTAATATAACTCGGAGTTTCTATCTTCTCCTTACTCTTTATTTTCTTAGCCTCTTTTTTGCTCTTTTTTTCAACAACTTGTAAAGGTTTTGGCTTTTCTATCTTGCCAAACTCTTTTTCGTATTTTTTAATGACATTTCCTAAAAGCTCATACACTCTTTTTGCATGATATGGATCTGTCAATATCACATTATGCTTAAGGACAATTGAAGCCCTGTCCTTGCTCCTTGGGTCTACCCTTGGCGTTACGCTTTTAAAATCAAAAACAAACTGCAATGGATTAAAGTTTATGCTTAATTCGTGCGCATAAAATGCATCCCCTTCGTTTATATTTAAATTAATTTTTTCTTCAGCCATTTTTTATCCTCCTTACTTTAATACCTTTTTATTCATTTCAATTCCTCGAAATTCAGTATTTTCCTTAACCTTTCTTTAGCAGGCACTAATTCTTCAAGCTTACCTCCAGGTATTGTCTTCCCTCCAGATTTAAGGTAAGCTGCATACTGCCTTATTGACTCTGGATCTTCATTATTTACCAGATAATTAAGCATAAACCATATGCTTAATCTTTCACCATATTCATTGCAGTTGCCGACTCTGCATTGCAATGGTTTAACTTTGTGTATTTTGCATTTCTTATTTTCTAAAAAAATGCATTTTCCATAAGGCTTATCCCTTTTTATTAACTTTGGCCTTAATAATTTTGTATTGAACAGCTCTTTTTCTTCCAGATATTCCTCCTTTACCTCTTTTTCTGTTACACCTAAAAATTCTGCAATGTTTTTTAGGTCATCACCAATTAAAAAGCCTGAGCCATGGCTGCAGCAATGACCGCATTGCCTGCATTCCTGACTTAATTTCAGTATTTCGCTTATTGGTGTGTTTTTTGTGATTTGCATTTACTCACTTTAACTTTGCTATGCCTCAAAACCTTTTCTCCCAGCATATATCCTTTCTGGAGCTCTTCTAAAATTAAATCTTCCTCTTTATCCGATTCCTCTTTCAGCAAAACTTCGTGTAAGTGAGGATCAAATTTCCCGTTTGCCTCTATTTTCTTCAGCCCTTCTCTTTCCAGTAAGGAATAAAGCTGTGTATATATTAGCTCAATACCTTTAATGAGCTTTTCTTTGTCAGATGTATTCTTTAATGCTAATTCAAATGAGTCTAAAACAGGAAGTAATTTCTCAATAATATCGGCATGCGCATATTTTAAAAATTCTGCTTTTGATTTTTCAATATATTTTTTGTAGTTTTCAAATTCTGCCTGTAATCTTTGCAGTGTTTCTGTTAGTTCTTCTATTTTTTGCTCTTTTTCATCAGTCTTTTTAGCTTCTTTTTTGCACTCTTTCACTTTCTGCTTCAGTTTATCTATGCTTTCTTCTTTCTTTTTCATTTTTTACTTGATATTAACTCTTTTTGATTTCTTATGCTCTATCTGCTTCACTTTAGGGACTTCCACTTTAAGCAACCCGTCCTTGAATTCAGCTTTTGCCTGATCTGCCTTTACCTCTGCTGGCAAAGGAAGTTTCCTGTAAAACTGAGAAGTGCTTGATTGATAGCTATACATCCCTTTCTTTTTAACCTCTTTTTCTGCTTCTTGCCGGGCTTTAACCTCAATAGAATCCTCAGTAACATTTAATTCAATATTCTCCTTAGGTATGCCTGGCAGTTCAATATTTGCAATAACATCCTTGTCGGTTTCTTTAATATTGCTAACAGGCACTCTTGCTTTTCTAAAAGGTGCTAACTCCTTTCCCTTGCCTGGTAAAGGCCTGCTAAAAACCCTTCCAAATAATCTATCCATCTCCTCATGCATTCTTCCCAAATCCTCAAAAGGGTCCCATATCATATTGCTCACCTCTTGCTTATTCTGTTGATTTAAAGTCAACAAAATGTGGTTAAAATTAACTTATATATAAATATTTATATTCTGTAGTATATAAATCACCAAAAGATTTATATATTGGTATGGAAAAATATTGCATTATGATAAGGGTATATCAACATAAAGTAACAATAGTTGCATCAAGAAAACCCCATGAAAGAACAATTAATGAGGAATTACAGTGGTTTGGGCAGTCATTAGGGTTATTCAATCTAAGGGATAGGGATAAGTCTTGTTTCAGGGTTTTTATAGAGCTTCTAAAGTCTGCTAAAAGGAAACAACCATTAACATCTGATGAACTGGCTGCTAAGCTCAATTTAACCAGAGGAACTGTTATACACCATATTAATAAGCTTATTGAGGCAGGTATAGTGGTCCCTGGAAAAAAGAAATACTTACTAAGAGTTGATAATCTAAAGTCGCTAATAGAAGAAATAGAGAAGGATATTGAAAGGGCATGCTCTGATCTAAAAGAGATAGCAAATGATATTGACAGGAGACTGGGATTATGAAAAAACTAAGGATAGTCCTAATAGCATGTATTGTTTTGGTTCTCGGTTATGCTTCTATTAAGGTGGTTTCTAGTTTTAATAATGATTTAGGGAATAAAATTACAGGAATGATTATAGCTGGCGCAGGTTTGTTATTATCAAGACCAAAAACCTCATCTTTTATAATGATTATTATTATATTAAGTCTTGTTTTTTATTTTAATAGGGAAAGGATTGGGAAAACTATAGAAAAGATAAAAGAAAGAAGAGTTGAAAAACTCTAATTACTTTTTGACTTTCTGGCAGCAGACGTTAACCCTCTAGCAGCCCTTCCTCTCTTGTTACAAATCCAGTTTATCCTGGGATCTGCTTTTATTGCTGGATGTTCTCTATCTACTAAGATTATCTCATACCAGAAATTTTTTCCATCCTCTCCTACAGGATAGGAGTTAAGCACAGTACAATTAACATATTTTTTCTGTGCTCTCTGCTCTGCAATCCACTGATAGCTCATCTTCAGAATTTTCCTTCTTCTCATGTGCTTGCTTCTTCTTCCGCCTGAGAATTTTGGTCTTTGTCTCTTCTGCCTCATAACCCTCTGCCTAACTATGATATAACCCTGTTTTGCTTTATAACCCAAAGAACGAGCCCTGTCAATTCTTGTCGGATGGTCTATTCTTATAGTAGATGGTTGTTTTTTCCATTCAATTAATCTTTTCTGCCATAACTCACCTAGGTTTTCCTTAGGCTGTTTCCATATTTGTCTCACATACTTATATAGTGACATTTTTTAGCCTCCATTACTAAAATGTTTAATCAGGATTCTGGTAAGCTGCTACCAACATCTCCTGTTGTTTAGAATTTAAGCTTCATTTATAAATATTTGTGTTTTAACTGGAAAAAGATTTTAATTAAGGTTCAAAACGTAAAGTTTATATATTTGCTGATTTATCAACATTTTATCATAGTAACTAATCTAAAGGAGGTACTTAGAAATTGCAAGCAATTTCTTGTACCTCGCAAAAATAAATTTTTGGAGGCTGTTTAAAATGGGCTTTTTTTCAAAGGTAAAAGAGGCAATGGGAGGAGAGACTTCTAAAGTTTTAGAAGAGGCCGAAGAAGAAGGCTATGTTGAATTAGGCACAGAGGAAGGAGCTAAAGAGAACAAAATTGTTGTAAGGCCATTTGTACTTCAAGATTTTGAGTCTATCAAACCAATTCTGGATGCTTTAAGGGAGGGGCATACTATTGCTTTGGTCAACATTAAGGCGTTAAAAGAAAAGGACTTGGTCGAATTGAAGAGGGCTATTAATAAATTAAAGAAAACATGCGATGCTATAGAAGGTGATATAGCTGGTTTTGGTGATGATTGGATTGCAGCTGTTCCTTCCTTTGCCAAGATTCATAGGACCAAAAAGGAAGAACCTGCACCAAAGAAAAAGGTTGAAGAAGTGACAGAGTATAGTTCTGAAGAGGCACCATCTGAGGAAGAAGGAGAGCCTAAGATAGAGACCTATTAGTCCTTTTTAAATCCTTCATAAAAACATTTAAATAATATCTTCTTCACTATTTTAAAAAAGAGGAAAAATGGATTTAATTTATAATATCGCAGGACTTATAATTTTACTATTCTTATCTGCATTCTTCTCTAGCTCTGAAACTGCTTTGGTTTCTATGTCCAGATTGAGAGTAAGGCATTTGGTAAATCAAAAAAAGCCAGGAGCAGAGGCATTAAAAAAACTAAAAGATGATCCAAAGAGATTATTGATAACCATACTGATAGGGAATAATCTGGTTAATGTTAGTGCATCTGCTTTGGCTACATTGGTAGCTATGGACATCTTTGAGAGTAATGCTGTAAGTTATGCAATTGGTATTATGACTTTCTTGATTTTGGTTTTTGGAGAGATAACCCCAAAAACATTTGCAACTTACCATAACAGGAGATTCTCTTTATTGGTTGCAAGGCCAATATATTTATTAAGCATTGTTTTATATCCGCTGGTTGTTATTTTTGACAGTGTTGCTTTGTTTTTTATGGGAATATTCGGCTGGGAAAGAAAAAAGAAGCCAATTGTAACAGAGGCTGAAATAAAAAGCATAGTAGAACTAGGAGAAGATATCGGTGCTATCAAGAAAATAGAAGAAGCCCTAATAAAGAATGTCTTCAAGTTTGATGATGTGGAAGTTGAGGATATAATGACTCCTGAAAATAAGATATTTAGTTTGGATGCTGAGAAAAAGCTCAGAGATGTTATTCCACTGATTTTGAAAAAACACCATACAAGAATTCCTATTTATAGGGAATCACCTGAGAATATTATGGGTGTTATAAACACCAATGATATTTTAAGATGTTATGCGAATAGAAAAACAAATGTCCCTTTAAGGAAGATCATGAGAAGGGTTTTTTATATTTTAGACAAGGGAAAATTAGATGTCTTATTAAAGCAGTTTTTGTCTAAAAAAATGCATATGGCTGTTGTTGTTGATGAGAACTGCAAATTAAAGGGAATTGTTACATTAGAGGATGTTCTTGAAGAGTTAGTCGGAGAAATAACCGATGAGAAAGAGATTGAGGCGTTGAAGATAAAGAAGAAATGAACTGATAAAAAATAAATAATTTTAGTATTACCTATATTGTCTTGCCATTTGGTCGAGTGTTACTATTTCAATCTTATTTGCTTGACCTGCTGAGCCAAACGCAATCATAGCATCTTTAACAAAACCCCTTATAGCCTCATCTCTGGCTGGTCCTAAATATTTTCTTGGGTCAAATTCGCTAGGCTTTTTTTCTAAGACGCTTAATATCGTTCCAGTAACTGCAATCCTTCCATCAGTATCGACATTTATCTTTACCATCCCTTCTTTTATTGCTTGTTGAAGATCTTCAGTAGGCACACCTACAGATTCGGGCATTCTTTTTGATTCATATAAGAATTTTAATACCTCTTTTGGATTAGCAGTCTCTAAATCAAAATCTTGACCATAAGCACTAATATGCTGATGCCCATCCTCTCCAACATATTTTCTTATTACACCATACTCATTTACCATATCTTTCAGTTTTTGAGCAAGACTTGATGAGCCATGACTTACAAGAAGAACATCAGGAACTGCTTCATGGCATTCAACTATAGTTTGGTGGCTTAATTTTGGAGGTTGTCCAGCAACGCCTTTATATGCACCATGTTTAGTACCCCACCCAATTGCACAAGCATCCATTCTACAATCATTGTATAATCTTTTTAAATCTTCAGATCGTGTTAAGTTCCCCTCACCAGAACCCTGTCCTTCTTCCAAACCACCAAGAAGGCCTATTTCCGCCTCCACTGTAACCCCTCTTTTGTGTGCATAATCTACAACTTCTTTTGTTACTTTCATGTTATATTCATATCCAGATGGGGTTTTTCCATCTTCATGAAGAGAACCATCCATCATTACGGATGTAAAATTTAAATCGTCAATTACTTCTTTACATATTTGCGGGGAATTACCATGATCCAAATGCACAGCCACAGGAATCTGAGGATTTGAGTCTATAAGTACTTCAATTATTGCTCTTAATATTCTCTTATTAGAGTAATTTAATGCACCCCTGCTAATTTGATAAATCAATGGAGAGTCTGTTTCAACGGCAGCAGCCATTGCGCCTTGTGCTTGCTCCATATTATTAACATTAAAAGCTCCTATACCATAGCCATTTTGACAAGCATGGTCCAATATCGTTCTCATTGGTACTAATGCCATTCTCTCATCCCCCTCCTTAAATTTTATTTATTTTTATTAAACAAATAGCCTTGTTTATTTAAATGTTTCTATCATATAATGGTTACTTTTCGTAACAATTACGGTTTTAGTTATATTTAAAAAACAAAAGGGATTATTGTTTTATGATGCTATCCTCGTTGGGATTGGTAAAAGAAACACTCTTTCTAAACCAACAAATTTTTAAAACAAACCACTTTCTATATTAAAAAATGCCGAAAATAATGTTTAAAAGCACAAATAGAAAAGCACCTTTAGTTGGCTTTAAGGAAGCTTTGCTTAGAGGGCAGGCTCCTGATTATGGGTTGTATATGCCTATTAAGATTCCAAAGTTAAGCAAAGAAGAGATTAATAGCTTCAGGAATAAAGAATATTATGAAATAGCTTTTGAGATAGCTAAGAAGTTTGTTGGTGATGAAATTAAAGATGAAGAGTTAAAAAGATTAGTGGAAGATGCTTATGATTTTGATGTTCCCTTGGAAAAAGTAGATAATGACCTATACATAATGCGCCTTGATAGAGGCCCTACAGCCAGCTTTAAGGATTTTGCAGCCAGGCTAATGGCAAGGTTAATGCATTATTTTGCTAAGAAAGAAAAGAAAAAGTTAAAAGTTTTAGTTGCTACATCCGGCGATACTGGCGGAGCTGTTGCAGCTGCATTTCACGGCTTAGAGAATATTGAAGTTATTGTTCTATTCCCGGAAAAAGAAGTCACAGGAAGGCAAAGGAAACAAATGACAACTTTAGGAGGGAATGTAAGAGCCATAGCTGTAAAAGGAAAGTTTGATGATTGCCAGGCATTAGTTAAAAGAGCATTTAATGATCCTGATTTAATTAGTTTAAATTTAACTTCTGCAAATTCTATTAATTTTGGGAGGTTAATGCCGCAGATTGTTTATTATTTTTATGCTTACGCAAAGTTAGCTAAAGATAAAATTATCTTTTCAGTACCTTCTGGAAACTTTGGTAATTTAATGGGGGGGATTATAGCAAGAGATATGGGTTTACCAGTAGAAAAATTTATTGTTGCTGTTAATGAAAATGATGAATTTCCTGATTTTCTGGAAAGTGGAAATTATAAAGCAGTTGTTCCCTCAAGAAAATGCAGCTCAAATGCAATGAACGTTGGCCATCCAAGTAATTTAGCAAGATTAATTGATTTGTATGGAGGATGGTTATCAGACCAAAGAAACGAAAAAGGAGAAGTAATAAAGAAGGGTGTTTTAAAGGAAAAACCAGACATGGAAAAATTAAGAAAGGATTTTGTCAGTTTTTCAATAAGCGATAAAGAAGTTGATGAAACAATAAAAGATGCTTATAATAAATACAATATCCTTTTAGAGCCGCACGGAGCAGTTGCTTTTGCAGCAGTAAAAAAGGCAAACTTAAAGGGATTAATTATCAGCTTAGAAACAGCCGACCCTGCCAAATTTCCCGAAGAAATACAAAAGGTTATTGCTATTAATCCAAAGGTTCCTGAAAGTTTATCTGGTTTAGATGTGAAGGAAGAGAAGTTTGAGATTGTTGGGAATGATTACGAGGAATTCAAGGAGAAGATAGGATGAAACACATAATCTTCATAATAGACGGAGCAGCAGATTACCCAATAGATGAATTAGGTGGAAAAACGCCTTTGATGGTGGCTAATAAACCTAATATTGACAGCTTGGCTAAGAAAGGAAAGTGCGGGTTATTAAAAACAATACCTGAAAATTTTAATAAAGGCTCTGCTGTGGCAAATCTTTCTATATTAGGTTATGATCCATTAATATATTTTCATGGAAGGGGTGTTTTAGAGGCAGCTGCAATGGGTGTTAAACTAAATATCAAAGATGTTGCTGTCAGGTGTAATACCCTATGTGTTGAAGATAGTAAGATCAAGAATTATTCTGCAGGGTATATCTCAAATAAGGAATCAGCTGAATTAATCAAAGCCATAGATAAAAAACTTGGGAATGATAAAATCAAGTTTTACCCTGGAGTGAGTTATAGGCATTTATTGGTCTTAAAAGAGGATTATAGCGAAGATGTTGAATGTATGCCTCCGCATGACCATCAGGGAGAAGAGATTTCTAAATTAATGGTAAAAGCAAAGTCAAAAAAAGGAGAAAAGACAGCTGCCTTATTGAATAAATTAATGCTTGATTCAAAAGCAATATTAGAGAAGCACCCTGTCAACCTTAAAAGAGTTGAGCAAGGTAAAGACCCTGCTAATATGATATGGCCATGGTCGCCAGGAAAAAAGCCAGAGATGAAAAGATTTCAGGAATTATATGGCATTAAAGGAGCAGTCATATCAGCAGTCGATTTAGTCAAAGGTCTGGGAATCTATGCAGGCTTTGATGTTATTAATGTAGAAGGAGCAACTGGGTTATGGAATACAAACTATGAAGGAAAGGCAGATGCCTGTATTAAAGCTTTGGAAGCTCATGATTTTGTTTATGTCCATGTTGAAGCAGCAGATGAAGCCGGGCACGAAGGTAATTTAAAATTAAAAATAAAGTGCATAGAGGACTTTGATAAAAGATTATTAGGCAGGGTTTTAGAAAATTTAAAAGAAGATGTTTGTATTGCTGTTTTGCCCGACCATTTAACGCCTGTCAAAGTGAGAGCTCATGTTTCTGATCCTGTTCCTTTTCTAATCTATAAACCCGGAGAGAAAGGAGATGAAGTAGAGAGATTTGATGAAGAGAGTTGTAAGAATGGCAGCTATGGGCTTATAAAAGGGAATAAGTTTATTTCTGCTCTTTTAAAATGAGCGATACATTTATAAACTAAAAAGCACTACCTAAATACAATAGATTTTAGTAAGTACAAAAACAACAAAGAATTAGTGGAGGTAGATAAAAATGGCAGATGACAACAATATTTTTATTGGTGGAAAGCCATTTATGAACTACGTAACCGGAGTTGTTATGCAGTTCACAACAAAAAACGCACCAGAAGTGATAGTAAAGGCAAGAGGAAAATTTATTTCTAGGGCAGTAGATGTTGCAGAGGTTTCCGCAAAAAGATTTCTAACCGGGCAGGTTGGAGTTAAGAACATAGCCATAGATTCTGAAGAGTTTCAGAACAAAGAAGGACGAAATGTCAGGGTTTCTACAATCGAGATTGCTTTAGGAAAGCTTTAAGATTTCCTTTATTTTTTCTTATTTTTTCCTTAAGTTTTAAATATTAGGCAATTAATTTCATCTAATAAGGGCCTATAGGCTAATGGATAGACCATCCGGCTTCGGACCGGAATGTGGGGGTTCGAATCCTCCTAGGCCCATCATTCTCCATTTATTGTTATGGCATTGCGTAAGCCTTTGGAGGTGTCGGAACCGTAGGTTCTGACGTGGGAACCCTCCTAGGCCCATTTAATAATTTAAATTGTTAATGAAGAATTCCTGATTTTCATTAACTCTATAGTCAGGGAAAGTATGCCAGAATATTATTGCTTTTCCTTCTTTAAATTCCAATACCTTATGGGCATAAACCCCTTCTCCCAGCTCTTCCTTATAGTTTGTCCCTTTTTTGAAGGAAGCTAATACCAGTTCTTTTCCATTTAAATAACCAGGGTCTAGATTTATTGTTCTCTTTCCATCCTTAGAGAATTCTTTTTCAAGCTCTGTTGTTTGTTTTTTTATTCTAATCAAATCCTTTTTTTCCAGATTATAATCAAAGATTAAGAATCTTTTAACTAAATTCTTTCCCATTTCTTTTTCATAATAAGAAGTGAATTGGTCGAAGTTATATGAATCACTTTCTCTGGTTATTTTGTTGAATTTTTCTATTAGGAGTAGTTTTACTTTATTGTAAATTTCTTTATTGGAGTACATTATTGCAATGATAAGTAGGTTTTTCATATTAAATGAGAATCTGTTTTATTATAAAAAGCTTTATAAATATGGTAATAGAATTGGTTTAATATGCACAAAATAGGCTTTATAGGAGCAGGAAATATGGCTTTTGCTTTAGCTAAAGCTATAAAAAAGAACAAATTAGCTAAAAGCATTATCGCTTCTGATATTAATGAAGAAAGACTGGATTTTATTAAAAAAGAATTAAAAATAAGTACAACCAATGATAACAAAGAAGTAATAAGAAAATCCGATATTGTATTTCTTGCTGTCAAGCCTCAGGTAATTGATATTATTTTGGATGAAATAAAAAATGAAGTTAAGAATCAGCTTATTATTTCAATAGCCGCTGGTGTAAAACTAAAAAAATTAGAGTCAAAATTAAAAAATAAAAAGATTGTAAGGGTAATGCCAAACACCCCCTGCTTAGTCGGAGAAATGGCAGCTGGTTTTGCTGTTGGTAAAAAAGTAAAGGATAAAGAGATTAAGATAATTGAGGAAATATTAAATTCAGCTGGAAAGGCATTCTATCTAAAAGAAGATTTATTAGATGCAGTAACAGGATTATCTGGTTCAGGACCTGCTTTTATAGCCATATTGATGGAAGGATTAATTGAAGGAGGTGTAAAATCTGGTTTGAATAAGGATGTTGCAACAGAATTAGCTTTACAAACTTGTCTGGGAACTGCAAAACTATTAATCGAATCAGGAATGACACCTGATGAATTAGTGAAAATGGTCTCTTCCCCAGGTGGAACAACTGTTGCCGGAATGGAAATATTAGAGAATTCAGAGGTTAAGGATATTCTGATTAAAACAGTTAAGAGAGCTACTGAACGGTCAAAAGAATTAGGAAAATGAGTTTAAAAGAAAGAGTTCTGGAACAATGCGAAAACGCAAAAGAAGCAGCAATCGAATTAGCTTCTGTTACAACAGATATTAAAAATGTTGTTTTGTATGAATTAGCTGAAGATATTCTCATGAATAAAAATAGGATAATAAAGGCAAATAAACTGGATATAAAACAAAGCAAGGGAAAAATCTCTGATGTAATGCTAAAAAGGTTAACCGTTGATGATAAGAAGATTAAAGAAATGGCAGATATGGTTAAATCAGTGGCAAAATTACAGGGTCCTGTTGGTAAAACTTTACAGAAAACAGAGCTTGATAAAGGCCTAATATTAGAAAAGGTCTCTATTCCAATCGGCGTTATAGCCTGTATTTTTGAGTCAAGACCAGAGGTAGTTGTTCAGATATCTGCTTTGGCAATAAAATCAGGAAATGCTGTTTTGCTGAAAGGGGGTTCTGAGGCAATAAACACAAATAGGGTTTTAGTTGATATAATCAGAAAATCCATCATAGACAATAAAGGAATGCCTGTTGATTCTGTACAGTTATTGGAAACAAGAGAAGCTGTTAAAGCTATTCTGAAAATGAATGAGTTTATTGATTTAATAATACCAAGGGGCTCAAATAAATTCGTAAAGTACATCCAGGATAACACCAAAATACCTGTTTTAGGACATTCAGAAGGAATATGTCATGTTTATGTTGATAAGGATGCTGATATAAATAAAGCTATAAGAATTTGTTTGGATGCAAAATGCCAGTACCCTGCTGTTTGCAACGCCATGGAAACCTTACTGGTGCATAAGTCAATTGCAAAAAAGTTTTTGCCAAAAATAGCAGAAGAATATGAAAAAGAAAATGTAGAGTTAAGAGGAGATAAAGAAACAAAAAGGATACTAAAAAATATAAAACCAGCAACTGAAAAAGACTGGAAAACAGAATATACAGATTTGATATTATCCATCAAAATAGTTAAAAATCTTGATGAAGCAATAAAACATATCAACAAGTATAGCTCAGGGCATACCGATGCTATTGTCACTAAGAATAAAGTAACTGCATTAAAGTTTATCAATTTAGTTGATTCAGGTTCAGTTATGTGGAATGCTTCTACAAGGTTTAGCGATGGTTATAGGTATGGCTTAGGAGCTGAAGTAGGAATTTCAACAAATAAGATTCATGCAAGAGGACCAGTCGGCTTAGAAGGTTTAGTAATATACAAATACATCTTAACAGGAAATGGGCATATTGTTGCTGAATATAGCGGTAAGAAAGGAAAGAAATTTAAACATAAAAAGATAATATAAATAAAATGTATCAGGAAATACTAAAATCATTTATTACTTTGTTTGTAATTATTAATCCTATCGGAAATCTTACAGTTTTTATTGGCTTATCTAAAGGTATGGACACTAAAAAAAGAACGATTATTGTCAATGAAATCCTTTTTGTTGCTTCTATACTATTATTTGCTTTTCTATTCTTTGGGCGCTATATTTTCAAAATTTTTTCTATAGGCTTAGATACTTTCCAGATTGGAGGAGGAATAATTCTGCTTATAATAGCCATTATGTATCTTCTTGACATTCATACAGGAATACACAAACAGAAGGATATATCTGCTGTTCCAATGGGTACTCCTTTGCTTATAGGCCCAGGAACAATAACCTCTACATTAATTTTAGTAAATCAGTTTGGTGTCCTTATCACATTCATAGCAGCTGTTTTTGCTCTCCTGGCTATATGGATTATATTAAGATTTTCCGGCCAGATTTACAAAATAATAGGAGCGCATTGGGCAATGGTTGCATCGAGAATTATGGGCTTAGTATTAGCGGCAATTTCTGTTGAGTTTATAAAATCAGGGGTTATAAGTGTTATAAGGTCAATTTAAAACCACTAATTTTATATAGATAAATGAAATTTATTTCTTATTATGGTTTATAAAAGGATAGTGGTGAAAATTGGCACTAACCTACTCACAGAAAAATTATGCGGGTTAAGGGTAGATTTAATTAGTAATATTGCCAAACAGATAGCTTATTTAAAGAAAAAAGGAATAAAAATCCTCATTGTTACCTCTGGAGCAATTGGTGCAGGTTGTACTGAGTTAAATATTAAGAAATCCAGGGAAATTGAGACAAGACAAGCATTAGCTGCAGTTGGCCAAAGTGCAGTAATGAGAGCTTACCATGATGCTTTTTCTAAGTATAATATTAAAGTTGCTCAGATATTATTGACATATGAGGATTTTTCTAACAGAAAAAGATACCTTAATTTAAGAAACGCTCTTAATAGATTATTAGAGTTAAATGTAATACCAATTATTAACGAAAATGATCCAATATCTATAGATGAAATAGGAGCTACTTTTGGTGATAATGATAAATTATCCGCTTTGGTAGCTAGTAAGGTAAATGCTGATTTATTGGTAATGCTGTCAGATATAGATGGATTATATGATAAAAATCCAAAAACAAACAAGGATGCTAAACTGATTAGAAGAGTCAGTAATATCAGCAGAGATATTGAAAAAGCAGCTGGAAAGTCTGGAAGCCTGTTTGCGATAGGTGGTATGGTAACTAAAATAAAAGCTGCAAAGATGGTTATGGATTCTGGCTGCAATATGATTATTTGTAATGGTAAAAAGAAAGATGTTTTGGGTAAAGCTATTTTAGGTAAAGAAGGAACTTTATTCATTGCAAAAGAGAAATTAAGCAATAAGGAAAGATGGATTAAGTTTTCAAAGGCAAAAGGAAAGATTATAGTTAATGAACGTGCCCAGGATGTTTTATTAAAGGGAAAATCAAGTTTATTGGCAGTAGGTATTGACAAAATAACTGGAGATTTTAATAAAAACGATATTATCGAGATAAATGATTTTGCAAAAGGGATTGCAGATTATTCTTCTGATGAGCTAAACAAAATTAAAGGCAAAAAGGGCAAGGTTGTTGTTAAGAGCGAGAATGTTGTTTTGTTATAATTAAAACCAATAAATTTATTAAATAAACAATAAAAACTAGTTCTTATGGCAAAGGAAAAAGAAACTGTTGGTTTATCTGTTAAGAAATCACAAGATATCTCTACATGGTATACTGAGGTTATACAAAAAGCAGGATTAGCAGACTACACAGATGTTTCTGGCTGTATTGTGTTTAAGCCTTATGCTTATGCTATTTGGGAGAAAATTGTTAAGGCTGTTGATGAAAGGATAAAGAAAATGGGAGTAAAAAATGCTTATTTTCCTTTGTTTATTCCTGAGAAATTATTAAAGAAAGAAGCAGCTCATGTTAAAGGATTTTCTCCAGAGGTTGCCTGGGTAACACATGCTGGTGATTCTAAACTTGATGAAAGATTAGCCATAAGACCAACCTCAGAGACCATAATGTATGAGAGCTACAAGAACTGGATAAGGAGTTGGAGAGATTTACCATTAAAAATTAACCAATGGAATAATGTTGTTAGATGGGAATTCAAGCATCCTGTTCCTTTTCTAAGAACAAGGGAATTTTTATGGAATGAAGGCCATACTTGTTTTGCAACAAAAGAAGAGGCAGAAAAAGAGGTTTATGCTATCCTTGATATGTATGATGATGTTTTAAAGGAATGTTTTGCTCTTTACGGAATAAAAGGAAAGAAAACAGAAAAAGAAAAGTTTGCAGGAGCAGAATATACATTATCAATAGAATTATTTTTGCCTAATGGAAGGGCAATTCAGGGTCCTGATTCTCATCATGACGGACAAAATTTTGCAAAGGCTTTTGACATTAAATACCTGGATAAGAATGAAAAAGAGCAGTATGTCTGGCAGAACACATGGGCTATTACCACAAGAATGATTGGGGTATTAATAATGATACATGGCGATGATAACGGCTTAGTATTGCCTCCAAAATTAGCTCCTATACAAATTGCAATTGTTCCTATACTGTTTAAGGATTCAAAGGAAAAGGTGATTAGAAAAGCAAAAGAAATAAAAGAAAAGTTAAAAGATTACTCTGTTGAATTAGATGACAGAGAGGAATATTCTGCAGGCTGGAAATTTAATGAATACGAATTAAAAGGCGTTCCTATTAGGATTGAAATTGGCCCTAAGGATGTTGCTTCTGATCAGGTTGTCTTACTGAGGAGAGATACTTTAAAGAAAGAGACTATTAAGATTAAAGATGTGGGAGATAAGGTAAAGAAAACACTGGATTCTATTCAGGATAATTTGTATAAAAAATCAAAGAAACTATTAGAGGACAATATAGTTGAAGTTAAAAATATTAATGAATTTAAGAAAGCAATTGATAATAAGAAACTAGTTAAGACTCTGTTTTGTGGAGAGACAGAGTGTGAAGATTGGATTAAGGACAAAACAGGAGGAGCTTCTTCCAGATGCATTCCCTTTGGGCAGAAATTAGTTACCGGTAAATGTGTGCAGTGTGGTAAGCAGGCAAAGTATTCTGTTTATTTTGGGAAGAGTTACTAAAAAACCAAAAGATTTATAAATAAGTTTAAACTTACTATTCTTATCAGTAAGATTTAAGGTGATAAATATGGAAATAATAAAAACCTCTTCAAGAGGACAGATAGTAATTCCTGAGGAGATTAGGAAAAAGCATAAAATAAAGGAAGGAACAAAATTAGTTTTATTTGAAGAAGGGGACAAGTTAGTATTAGAAAAAGAGGTTAATATTGAAGAGGCTATGAAAGGGATAAAAGACCAGATTAGTGCATTAGTGGCGGAAAAAAAATCTATCAGGCGTAGCGCATATTTAAGTAAAATAGATCCTGAAATCCTGAATTTGATGATGGCAAGTAAAGAAGTTTTAGCCAAGGAATGGAACACTAAAGAAGAGGATGAAGCATGGAAAGACTTGTAAAGGGGGACATTGTAGTTTTTCGATTTCCTTTTTCAGATATTGACGAATCAAAGAAAAGGCCCGCTTTAATAGCCGCTAATACCAAAGACGAAAATTTAATTCTATGCCAGATTACAAGCCAAGAAAGGCCAGACCCTGATATTATTCCAATAACTCAAAAAGATTTTCAGCAAGGTGGATTAAAGCGTGATAGTTTCATAAGACCTACAATTTTATTTGGCGTTCACAATTCCAGAATAGATTACAAAGCCGGCAAATTAAAACAAGAAAAGATAAAATTGATTGAAGGGAAATTCTGTGAAATTTTTACTAGATAGGCAATCAAAAATATATTTCTTTTGTGTAAAATTTTTATTTTCCAAGAGACTTAGCTAGTAACCCAGAAACATCAATCTTAGCAACCTTATTAGGTATTGTATTGCAGGCAACAACACTAAGACTATTTTTCCTCAATCTCTCCAAAGCATTATTTGTAAATATTCCATGGACACATATTGTTGTGAATTTTTTACCGCCCAGCTTTTTTAATAATTTCACCGTCTCGATTATTGTGTTGCCTGTGGAAATCATATCATCCACAATTATGACGTTTTTGTTTTTCAGATTTATTTTTTTGTTCAGCTTGACGTGAACCTCAGTTGCGCTTTTTCTGTCTTTTTCAAGAATTGCGCACTCACATCCAATCTTATCAGCTACTTTCTCTGCCCATTTATAGCTTTCAACATCCGGGCCAATGATTAAAGCATTTTTCACTTTTTTAATATATTCTACAATTAATGGGTTAGCAGTCAGTTTGTGGGATTTAATCTTAAAAATATGTTTCAATGTTTTTTCTCTATGCAGATGAGGATCCATAATATAGACTTCATCAAAATCCTCGTCAATATTCTTTGCAATAGTTCTTAAACTTATACATTCTCCCGGGCTAAATCTCTTATCTTGCCTTAAGTAGGGGAAATATGGTGCAACTAAAATTATCTTTTTAGCTCCTAAATCAGCTGCTGTTTCTGCTGCAAATAAGGTTTCAATAATGCAATCATTGACATTTCCATAAAATGATTGAACTAACATTAGTATCTTATTTTTAACGTTAACATTAAATTTTAGATAGGTTTCAGAGTCTGGGAATTGCCTTACTTGTAGTTTAGAATATTGTTTTTTTAATTTTCTGGCGATTTTCTTAGCTAGATGCAAACCATGAGAGCATCCTATTATTATCATATTCTGTTCTTAAATTAATTAGTATAAAAACTTTATTATTTCGCTTTGCGAAATATAAAGGTTTAGAAATTAAGATAATTTCTAAAAACTTGTGGAAAAGTTTTTATATAAGTTATGTTTAACCAATCCTAAAGTAAGGAAAGTATTGTGAAAATCAATCACTGACCCGCAACCGTAAAGCCGGAATGCTTACAAAACTAGAAGGATCGTGGAGTTGTCCAAAAGACTTCTCTCGAAAGTAATAATGAAACAAAAATCAAAGCTTCTTTTAAAAAAGAAGAAAAAAGAAGAAAAGGAGCTTAAGCCAGCTCAAAAGGTAGCTTTGCATGCTGTCCAAAAGCAATTACAACTGCTTAAACTAAGGGAATGGCTGGTTGTTATTGGTTTTATTGCAGGAGGAGCATTATTAAGGGTTCCTATGCAAGCTATACCCTCTGCAGAGCCAATTACATTCTTCGCAATACTAGCCGGATGGCTTTTTGGAAAGAAAAAGGGCTTTTTAACAGGAGCTGCAGCAGGTTATTTATCAAATTTCTTTATGTTCGGCGGCCAAGGACCATGGTCAATATTCCAGATGGTAGGATGGGGCATTGCAGGCCTTTTAGGAGGATTCATTAAAGACATTAAACCAAAGAAAAATTATTTTTTATTTTGGGTCAAATCAATAATCCCTGTTTTGATTATAGGTGTAATTGCCACTTTGCTTTTTGAGGTTATTATGAATCTTAGCTGGTCTTTTTTTATGCCATTTGGAATATTCTCCTTATTCCTCTCAGGATTGCCATTCTTATTAATCCATTTAGTTTCTAACATAACATTTTCATTATTCTTACCATTTGCGAGGAAAATTGTATATGAAAAAGGAAAATTTAACGAAATTGAGCTTTGTAGGAGTATTGTTGATAGGGTTAACAGCAAGTTTAAGCATGATAGGGTGCAATTTGCAGGAAAATGAGCCAAGCAGCGAAGGTAATGCCACACTCACAATTAAGTCGTTAGGCAGTACAAAAACCGAAAGATTTAAGTTTAGTAAAGGCACTCCCTTGGGTATACTGAAGTACAACCATAAAGTAGATACAATTTTGAATGATAACTTCATAGAGTGCATAGATGGCGTATGCGCAGATGGCAATTACATTTGGCTGCTTTATGTCAACAATAAAACAATAAATTATGGGGCGAAGAGATATAGGCTAAAGGAAGGGGATGTTGTAATGTTTGAATTTACCAATAAAAATACAGGTGGTACACAATGAAGAAAAGGGTATTAATTGGTTTATTTTTATTGCTATTCATAATTCAATTAGTCAATGCAGCAGAGGTTTGTGTTGTTGTTGATTACGGTGGTTATGGTGAGGAGGAACCAGATAGTAAATGTATAGATATTGATGAAGGGAAGAATGGTTATGATGTCTTAGAGGCAACAGGTTTTGATATTCTATGGAGTCCAGAAAGCACATGGGGACAGATGGTCTGTAAGATCAATGATATAGGTACAGATATTCAAGGTACAAGCTGTTATTATGATCCTAATAAGCAAGAATTCTGGAATTTTGCTTTAGTGGATGGAACTAAATGGGGGCATTCCCCTGTTGGCTTAAATGGCGGAGATGAATGCTGGAATAGGGATTTTTCTTGGAGTGACTGGAGCAAAGTTGTGCATTATTGTGTAAAAGATGGAGATATGTTAGGATTTGCTTTTGGTAAGGGTGGAGCAGAGCCAGAAATGTTCAAAGCAAATACAACCAAAATCGATGTTGACGGTAAAAAACAGAGTGATTCAAAGACACGCAGCGGCAAAATTGTAGATGTCTTTCCAGGCTCTGTTGTAGAGTTCAAGATAGAATTAGAGAATTTATACGATTCAAGTACTGACATTGAAATAACCGATATATCAATTGAAGGGACCATAGAAGAGATAAATGATGGAGATGATATAGATGAGGAGATCAGCGATTTTGACCTAGGTGCTGACAGAAAAAAAACAGAAGAGTTAAAGTTCGAGATTCCTCTGGAAGTTGAGGCAAAAGACAGGCTTGTGAAAATAGAAATAAAGGCAGAGGATGACGCTGGCATTAAATACGAAAAAGAGTTTACATATGATTTAGAAGTAGAAAAAGAAAACCATAAATTGAAAATACTAAAAGCAGAGCTGGATAAAGGTTCTTATAAGTGCGGAGAGAATGCATTACTTGATTTCTCTATAATTAATATTGGTAAAGATAATGAAAATGTAGATTTGGAAATTACAAATGAAGATTTAAAGATAGATATTAATGAAAATTTTGAATTATCTGATGAGGCATATGAAGAATCAAGCAAATATGAAAAGAAATTTAATCTTTGGCTTCCAGAAAATATATCTAAAACAACCTATCCTATAATAATAACAGCAACCTATGGTTCTGAAAAAGAAACAGAAAGTGTTAATTTAGTGGTTAGTGAATGTGAAGAGGAAAAAGGTATTGTAAAAGAAAGTGAAGAAGTTACCGAGGTTAAAACAGGAGAAATTTCTGATAAGATGGAAGAAACAGAACTTGAGGAAGAAGTAAAACCAGCTTTAGCAACAACACTAAGAGAAAAAATTGGTGGAAATTTGCCTTTGATTTTGACTCTAGTATTGGGTGTTCTAATCCTTGCTATTATTTTGCTTTTGGTTATCTTCTCTGTCTTTAGGAAGTAGTGCTACTTTAAAGTAAAAACAGAATCGAAAGATTTAAATATCAATAACTCATTCTCAGCTATAGAATGATAGTCAAACAGGAATTATTGAGCAAACTAAAACAGGATTTCAGATTGAATATATATGAAGCAAAGATATGGACTGTCTTGCTTTCTAGGGGGATTGCAACCGCAGGTGAGTTAGCAGACTTAAGCGGTGTTCCTAGGTCAAGATGCTACGATGTTCTTGAAAGTCTGGAAAAGAAAGGCTTTATAATAATGAAAATAGGAAAACCAATTAAATATATAGCTATACAGCCAGAAGAGATTGTTGAGCGTGTTAAGAAGGATATTAATGAGGATAAGGAACTGAGTTTAAAGATGATTGAGAATATCAAAGAAACTGATATTTTCAAGGAATTGCAATTATTGCATAAAACAGGTATTGAAAAGGTAGATGGAAGTGAACTTTCAAATTCCATTATCGGGAGGGACAATATTAATTATTTTCTCAAGAGGATGGTAGAGAAAGCAGAGAAATCCGTTTTGATTGTTACAACAGAAGAAGGTTTTGCCAGGAAAATAAATTTGTTGCATAGAATATTAAGAAGGATAAATAAAAAAGGCGTTAAAACTAAAATAATAGCCCCTGTTGATGAAAAGATTGCAAAAAAGGTTAAAGACATTGCTGAGTTAAAAGATAAAGAAATTAACGGAAGGTTTGTTTTAGTAGATGATGAATTATTGTTCATGATAAACGATGGTTCTGGAAATAAAAATTACGATTCCGGGGTATGGGTTAAATCGGAATTTTTTACCAAAGCTTTAAGGCAGATGATTGATTCCTTGGGTTAATAAGAAAAAGGGGGTCAAGTTCTGGATTTAAAAAATTTGAGTTTTACTGATAAATTAAAATGGGTTGTATGTACCAAGGACAAATTGTAATAGCAACTGTTTTAGATACTTATGATGATGCTATTTATAAATTAATGGTGAATATCAAAACAGGGGACTTGCAAAGTAAGAGGGTGCTTGTAGCCCATAAAAAAGAAGGTACTGATTTAGTGGGAAAAGACATCATTGTAAGAGTTGATGTTCCTGGTTTATATGGATGTGGAAGAAAAGCCGCCGATTTCTTTAAAAAGGAGGATGAGGTAGTTGCAGCTTATTATATTACCTCTGAAATTCCAACCGGGTTTGAATACAGCGAATCTAATAAAATTATTTTATATTGTATTTGGCAGCCTGAAATGATGGAAAAATATCCAAAGCCTATAAAAGAGAATATTGCAAATTTTTATTATCCGGGGAATATACCTCTTGCTCTTCGTTATTCAAAACATCCAAAAAGAAGAGATGATATTGTATCATATCTTATAAGGGGGGTTAAGAGGACACCAATAAAAAGAAAAGTAAAAGAGGTAGATAAGTGGAGGACTCCAGGAGCTGCTTTGAGGAAGTATATCACAAGTATGAATAAAAAGTTTCAGCCTTTTCATACCCGTCTCATTATTATTGATAGCCCACTAGAGGATAGGATATTATGCGAGTTTAATGATAAAAAAATTAAAAAAATGGGTATTGAGGGATATATAAAAATGGATTAAACTGTTACCTTAATATACTAGTTCTTGATTAGTCACCCAATAAACAGGTAGCCCCAAAAAAAGAAATCTTTTTAAATAAATCCTATTTCTCTAGAAAATACCTGTGATTAATGACCCCTATGTGTAATGTGTAGGGGGAATGAGGAAGTTTTCTTATATTCCTCAAAAAATAAATTTCCAAGGTGAATAAAATGGCAGATGAAGCAACAGATAAAATATATGAGGCAATTGAAACAGCTAAAGCTACTGGAAAATTAAAGAAAGGAACCAATGAAGTTACAAAAGCTATTGAAAAAGGAGAGGCAAAATTAGTAATAAGCGCTAAGGATGTAAATCCTCCGGAAATAACAATGCACATTCCATTATTATGTGAAGAGAAAGGAATACCTCATGTGGAGGTTCCTTCCAAAGAAGAGCTTGGAGCTGCTGCAGGTATAGAAAAACCAACAGCATCTGTAGCTATAGTACAGGAAGGAGAGGCAAAAAATTTAATAAAGGAAATTGCAGGGAGTATAAAGAAGTAAATAAGAACTGTTAAGATGACACAAAAAAAGATGGTCAGGAAGGAAGAAGTAGTAAGTGAAGAAGGTAAAGTAGTCAGAAGGAAGAAAGGCAGGCAGGAAGAGGTAAAGAAAGGAGCTGTCCACTTTACATCAGCAACCCCGGCCAAGGTAGAAGAGGTTATTGGAAGGACCGGAACAAGAGGAGAAGCTATTCAGGTAAGATGCAAGGTTTTGGAAGGAAGAGATGAAAATAAGGTTTTGAGAAGAAATGTAAGAGGACCTGTGCAAATTGGAGATATTTTAATGTTAAGAGAAACCGAGATTGAGGCTAGAGCCCTAAGTAAAGCAGGCAGAGGTTCAGGTTCATAAAATGGTCAAATGCACATTTTGTGGTGATGTTATAAAACAAGGAACAGGAAAGATGTATATCCAGAAAGATGCCAAAGTATTATATTTTTGTAATAGTAAATGTGAAAAGAATCTGTTAAAATTAAAAAGAAAACCTTATAATATTAGATGGAGCGGAAGATTTAAAAGAAAATAAAATGGCAGTTGAACAATCCCTTGTTTTGATAAAACCTGATGGTTTGGTAAAGTCTCTAACAGGAGATATTATATCAAAAATGTCAGAGACAGACCTTAAGATTGTTGGTGCAAAGATAGTCCAGGTAACAAGGGAGTTAGCAGAAGAGCATTACCAGACTCTGAGAGAAGAAAAATTCTTCGATGAATTAATAAAATATATAATGGGAGAGTACCATACCAAAAGGGTCTTAGCTTTAGTTTATCATGGTGAGGATGCTATTAAAAAGATAAGAAAGATTGTTGGCTCAACAAATCCTGAAAAGGCAGAGCCTACCTCCATAAGAGGAAAATATGGAAGAATTACATCTGCCGGTGTTTTTGAAAATGTAGTTCATGCTTCTGAAAATACAAAAGAGGCAGAAAGAGAAATTAGGTTATGGTTCAGGCCTGATGAGTTAGTGTATACATTATATCCAACTGAGATTAAGAAGGTAAATATAGACAAAGTTTTCTGGAAAGAAAACAAAAAATAAATTTTGTTCTTATCAAAATAAATTAAGGAGGCAATGAAATATGGCAGAAAAGATGGTTGATAGAGTTTTTAGGATTATGAAGGAACCTAAACAAATTAGAAACATTGCTACATGCGCTCATATCGACCATGGTAAAACAACCTTTTCAGATAATCTCTTAGCAGGAGCAGGAATGATGTCAAAAGAGGATGCAGGTAAAGCCCTAAAACTTGATTTTCATGAAGATGAACAAACCAGAGGAATAACAATAGATACCGCAGCTGTTTCTATGGTCCATACTTTTGAAGGCAAGGAATATTTAATTAATTTATTAGATACACCTGGTCATGTTGATTTTGGTGGAGATGTTACAAGAGCTATGAGGGCTGTAGACGGAGCTATTGTTTTATGCTGTGCTGTAGAGGGTATAATGCCGCAAACAGAAACTGTTTTAAGGCAGGCTCTTAAGGAAAGGGTAAAGCCAATTCTTTATATTAATAAGGTTGACAGGCTGATAAAAGAAGTTAAATTAACTCCAGAGCAGATGCAGCAGAAATTTATTGATATCATTAACAACGTAAATAGGCTGATAAAAGAAATAGCAGAAAAGGAATATGGGGATAAATGGAAGGTTAGTGTACAGGATGGTACTGTTGCTTTTGGAAGCGCATTCCATAACTGGGGATTATCTTTCCCTTATATGAAAAAAAAAGGGATAACATTCAAGGAGATTATAGAAGCATATAGCGAACCTGAGGAGAACAAACAAAAGGAGAATATTAAAGCATTAGCTGAAAAGGCTCCTCTCCACGAGATTGTTCTTAACATGGTTATAAGGCATCATCCAAATCCTGTTGATGCACAAAAATACAGAATCCCAAAAATATGGCACGGCGAGCTTGAATCAGAAGAAGGCAAGGCATTGATAAACTGTGATTCTAATGGCCCTTTATTTTTTGTTGTTACAAAAATAGTTGTTGATCCCCAGGCTGGCGAAATAGCAGCCGGAAGGTTATTCTCAGGAACAATGAGGAAAGGCAAGGAAGTCTACCTCAGTATGAACAAGACAAGAGGCAGGGTGCAGCAGGTTTTTATTTATAACGGAGCTAAGAGAGAAATTGTAGAAGATGCTCCCTGTGGAAATATTATAGGTGTAGCAGGAATAAAAAGCTTTGTGGGAGAGACTATTTCTTTACAGGAAACAGAACCTTTTGAGAAAATAACTCATTTATTTGAGCCTGTTATTACAAAAGCGATAGAAGCAACAAAGCCGGCTGATTTGCCCAGATTAATTGAGGTTTTAAGGGTGGTTGGAAAAGAAGACCCCACCATCCAGATAGAGATTAATGAAGAAACCGGAGAAAATCTGATGCATGGCATGGGTGAATTGCATTTGGAAGTTATTGAAAACAGGATTAAAGATGAAAAAGGGTTGCAGGTTAAAACATCTAATCCAATAGTTGTTTACAGGGAAACAGTGCAGAAAAAAGGTCCAGAGGTTGAAGGTAAAACACCAAATAAGCATAATAAGTTCTATTTTTATGTTGAGCCTTTAGAGCCAGCAATTTCAGAAGCCATTAAGAAAGGAGAATTACCCGAGATGAGAATCAAGAAAAAGGATTTGGCAATCAGGGACAAGCTTGTAGAGTGCGGGATGGATAGTAAAATAGCAGTAAAGGTTAAGAATATTTTTAAGGGCAATCTTCTTATTGAGGTAACCAGGGGATTAGTGCATATTGGTGAAGTTATGGAAATGGTGCAGGATATGTTTGAGGATGTAATGAAAGCAGGTCCCTTGGCAAAAGAGCCATGTATCGGGGTTAAGGTAATATTCACAGATGCTAAGCTGCATGAAGATGCAATTCATAGGGGTCCTGCACAGGTATATCCTGCTGTAAGGGAATCTATAAGGGGGTCAATGATGAGGGCTGGTCCTTTAATGTTTGAGCCTTACCAGATATTGCATATTGAGGCCCCACAGGAATTTATGGGAGAGCTTTCAAAGTTGATTAGTAACAAAAGAGGGCAGTTGTTAGATATGAAGCAGGAAGGAAGCTTGGTTGTTATCAGGGCTAAAATGCCGGTTGCAGAGCTTTTAGGATGGAGTTCTGATTTAAGGTCAGCAACTGGTGGTAGAGGCAATTCCAGCTTGATAGACCAGATGTTTGAGAGAGTGCCTGCTGAATTACAAGAAAAAGTAATTAAGTCCATCAGAAGCAGGAAAGGTCTCACAGAAGCAATGGTTGGAGCATAACTTTTATTTTTATTATCAACATTTAGATATTATAAAAACGAAGTTTTTATAAACATAAGAAAAAATAATTCTTAAATATGGTCAGCAGGGCATATAAGCTGGAAGAGTTTGTTGAGATAATAAACAGCTGGGGATTAAGAGATGTCATGCTGCCATTCCTTCTTGTTTTTGTAGTTTTCTTTGCAATATTAGCTAAAACAAGGATATTTGGAGAGGATAAGAAAAAATACAATCTGGTTATTGCCTTGGTTATAGCTTTATTAGTTGTCATACCCCATGTAATGAATAAATACCCGGCAAATTTTGACCCTGTTGATATAATGAATGGGGCTTTGCCAAATCTCTCAATTGTCATTGTTGCTGCTATTGGAGCTCTATTAATTATTGGAGCTTTTGGCGGCCAAGTCACTCAAAGACCTGCTTATTTAACAGGAGGGGTTATTGTAATAGGGGCTGTTATTTACACAATATTTGTTTATCCGTCTTTATCTCCTTTGTTATTGGCAATAGCAATCATCTTTGTGATAGCAACTGCTTTCAGCGGCCCCCCCAAAGAGGATAAGCTAAACTATGTTCAGGCAGCTATAAGCATAGGAGCATTCTGTGCTGTACTCTATTTCTTTGGAATAGCCCAGGGATGGTTCCAAGAATTGCCTCAATGGCTTGAAGATCCGCTATATCAAGGCGTAATAATAACTGTAATAATAGTTGGTGTTCTAGTAGGGTATATTGCCAGCAGCGAAAAGAGTAAATAAAATGGCAGAAGAATATTGCGGAGTTAATTGCAGAACTATATTCAATAATAAGAGAATATTAAACAATCCAAAGATTCAGCAATTAATAAGCTGGTGCAGGGAATTTAATAAAATGGGATTTATAGGAGAGAATGCAGGAAATCTGAGCTTTAGGAGCGATGATGGATTTATAATAAGCTGCAGCAGGGCTGATTTCCCAAATATTGCTCAGGAAGATTTTACAGAAGTTTTAAGCGTGGATATAAGCAAAAAAGAAGTTCTTGTTAATGGTATCAAAGAGCCATCTGCAGAAAGCTTTATGCACAACGAGATATACCAAAGAAGGAAAGATATAAATGCAGTTTTTCATGGCCACTCTGAAGAATTCCTTAAATATGGAGATAAATTAAATCTGCCGATAACAGAAAAAGAACAACCAGGCGGCACATTAGAATTAATGAGAGAAGTGACTAAAGTTTTAAAAGATAATAACTTTATTTTAATAAAAAACCACGGTTTTCTTTCCTTAGGGGATTCTATGGCAAGTGCAGGCAATCTTGCAATAAAAAGGCACAGTCAACTGCAAAGGATTAAAAGATTAGTTCAATAAAAAATCAATAGCTACTGTAGCATAACTTCCTTTAGGCAGCTTAAATTTTATCTTAATAAAATCCTTACCTTTTTCCAAGATTTTCAAATCCTTTATTCCAACAAAAGCATCTCTCAAATTACCTTCCAGACTAATCTCTGGAATCTGTCGATTGATAAAATCTCTAAATGCAATATTTTCTTTTTCTATTATCTTTGTTATTATTTTGTTTATTTCTTTGTTTTTTATTTCAGTACCAAACCCTATTAACGGAATTTGAATATTTTTCTTATTATTCTTAACATATTCCTCCAAAGTTTTATTCCACAAATAACTCTGATAAGCATGCACATACAATAATAAGAGTTTTTTAGGAATTAGCTTCAAAGCCCCAACAAAATCATTTGGTTTATTCTCAATATGGCTTTTTATTTCTTCTTTGTAGTCAGGATTAGTATCCAAAATAAGTTTTAAAGCTTCTTTAAAATCTGATTTTAATAACAATCTTCCAATCTCGATATTTTTCTTAGAAAATCTCTGCTCACCAAAGAAGTTGGGCATTATTGTATCTTTCTTTATCTCCCCCTTAAAATTCCTTACAGTTATAACAAATTCATTCCCTTCCAAATCACCCAATGAAACAGGCTTATCAGAATAACCAATAAATTTTAATTCAATATCCTTTAATCTTATCTTTTCTATCTTCTCCTTGTTTACATCCTTTATAGAAATAGACTGCTCTGTTATTGCTTTCTTATCTTTTGTTCCTGCAAAACCAATATCCCTAATTTTCTTATTCAAGACTTTAGCAATTTGTTCTATTGCTCTTATTGTTGTGTAATTTCTTTTCTTTAGAACGAAGATTGTATAATTACCAGAATTTTTTAGAGGCAGGTTATTTATCTCTTTTACTATGAAGTCTTCTGGTTCTGATTTTATAGTATACATAACTTAACAAATTAAAGCTTGAAATAAAAACCTTTCTAATAACTAGGCCTGCCCCAACAATTCTTGGTTTAGACTATAAGATATTTTATCTTTACCGCGAGTTCCATCTTTATTGTAAGTTGGACTTTTAACCAAACTCAATTTTGCAATCATAAGTTTTTTTACACCATATACTTCTTCCACCCTGTAGTAGGTTGTTCCAAGATACATACCGAATTCTTTAGAATCTCCTTGCAATGTCAAATCTAAGGGAGGTCCCTCATCAAAAAGCACATCTAGGCCATATTCTGTTCTATTATATTCTTTTATTTTATTTGGAGTAATGGGCATTGATAGAATATTTTTTATTATATACTCCGAATGCCGACTTTGCTGTATTGCAAAATCCCAACCTATTCCCATATAAAAAGATAGAGCAGCCTTACCTCCTATTTTATAATGCCATTGAGTACGTATAATTCCATACCATGATAATTCTCCTATATGTTCTACTAAGCTTTCTATAGTTGACTCGTTTAGAATTGTAAACCATTTATTATATATTAATTTCTTTGATTTATAAATTGATTTCTTTGATTCTAAAGTAGCAACAATCCCCATGGATATTAGGAATACGTCTTTATTTTTAAATTTAATCCAAAATCTTTATAAATCTATAGAATTTCTCCAATATAAAACCAGGGGGGTGTTAAAATGAACTGGGGTATGAAAAACAGGTTATCAAGAATAATCAATCCAAAAACAGGACATTGTGTAATGTTAGCTGTAGATCATGGCTATTTTCAGGGTCCAACAACAGGTTTAAGAAATCTAGGCAAAACAGTTAATCCTCTAATACCATACGCAGATGCATTAATGATTACAAGAGGGGCTCTAAAAAACTGGATTCCCCCTGAAATGAACAAGCCTATTATCCTAAGGGTATCTGGAGGACAGAGTATTCTAAAAGAATTATCAAATGAAATAATAACAACTTCCATACAGGATGCAATAAGAATAAATGCTTCTGCAATTACATGCTCTGTTTACATTGGGGGAGAGTATGAAAAAGAAACTATTGCAAACCTAGCAAAATTAGTAAATTGGGGAGAGGATTATGGAATTCCGGTATTAGCTGTAACAGCAGTTGGAAAAGAAATGGCAAGAGATGCAAGATATTTGGGATTAGCATGCAGGATTTGCGTTGAGACAGGAGCCCATATAATAAAGACATATTACTGTGAGAATTTCAATGAGATAGTTGAAGCCTGCGGCAAAACGCCAGTAGTAATTGCAGGTGGAAAAAAAATAGCCGAAAAAGAAGCTTTGCAGATGGCAAAAAATGCAATCGATAATGGCGCTATTGGTGTAGATATGGGAAGAAATATATTCCAAAGTGATAAGCCAATTGGAATGATAAAAGCTGTCAGAGCTATTGTTCATGAAGGTAAATCAGTAGATGAAGCATTTAGTATCTACCAAAAAGGATAGTTTTCTACAATGAAGGTAGCAGTCTACCATAACAACAATGACATTAGAATAGAAGAAAGAGCAACTCCAAAAATAAACGAAGGAGAAATTCTGGTCAAAGTCAAAGCCTCTGGAATCTGCGGGACAGATGTTATGGAATGGTACAGGATAAAGAAAGCACCAAGAATTCTGGGCCACGAAATAGCAGGAGAAATCATAGAATCAAAATCAGATAAGTTTCAAGTCGGACAAAAAGTCTTTGTCTCACACCATGTTCCCTGTAACAAATGCAAATATTGTTTAGAAGGAAACCATACAGCATGCGAAACATTGCATAAAGGAAATTATGATCCAGGTGGTTTTTCTCAATATATAAGAGTTCCAAAAATAAATGTTGAAGAAGGAACATATCTATTAGAAGATATTTCATACGAAGAAGGAACAATGATTGAGCCATTAGGTTGTGTTGTAAGAGGACAAAGAGTAATTAATGTTAAAGAGGGACAAACAGTTTTAATCTTGGGAAGTGGTGTATCAGGATTATTAAACATTCAATTGGCTAAGTTAAAAAAAGCAAAAGTAATTGCAACAGATATTGACGATTACAGGTTAAAAAAAGCAAAAGAATTTGGTGCTGATGAAGTAATTGATGTTAGTAAAGATGAATTAGACATTAAGGCAGAAAAAATAATAGTATGTACAGGAGCAATTCAAGCAGTAAAGCAGGCATTCAAATGCATAGACAAAAAAGGAATTATATTATTCTTCGCAATCCCACCTAAAAATAGTGAAATCCCTACAACTGATTTCTGGAGAAATGAAATAACAATTACATCATCTTATGGTGCAGCTCCAATAGATTTAGAGGAATCCTTAAATCTAATTAAAAACAAAAAGATAAATGTTAAAGATATGATAACCCATAAACTACCATTAGAAAAAATACAGGAAGGATTTAAGATAGTTATAGATGCAAAAGAAAGTTTAAAGGTAGTTATTGAGCCAAATAAATAAAATCAACTTATAATAGCACTCTTAATATCTGTTCTACACTTACATGCTGGATTATCTTTTATCTTAGGTATTGTTTTCAAAAATAATTTAACAACATTCTCTGCATTTTTCTTAAAAGTTTTCAGAACAATCTGGATATCAACCGCTTCTTCTGTTGCATGCCAGCAATCATAGTCAGTTGACATACAAACAACAGCGTAACATATTCCGGCTTCCCTTGCTAAAACACATTCTGGAACAGTTGACATGTTAACAACATCAGCCTTCCAGCTCCTGAATAGATCTGATTCTGCTTTTGTAGAAAACCTTGGGCCTTGTATAGTAACTACAGTGCCTTTCTCATGCGCCTTAAAACCCAGCTCTTTTGCAGTCTCGAACAAGGCCTTTCTCAAATCACTACAAAAAGGCTCTGCCATTGGAATATGTGCAACATTGTCCTCATCATAAAATGTGCTCTGCCTTCCATGTGTCCTGTCAATAAACTGGTCAACAATAACAAAATCTCCAGGCTTTATGTTTTCCTTTAGAGAGCCGCAGGCGGATGAGGCAATTATATTAGTAC